>Ga0116193_1000013_pt1 | contig 186318 bp, 147 predicted proteins | sample AD_UKC115_MetaG_FD_89892 | JGI IMG/M metagenome (GOLD analysis project Ga0116193, IMG submission 89892) | Active sludge microbial communities of municipal wastewater-treating anaerobic digesters from Hong Kong - AD_UKC115_MetaG | ecosystem: Engineered > Bioreactor > Anaerobic > Digestate...
AAGTGTAGAATGGGAATGATGATGTTGTAGTACCAGTACCTATGGTAATTAAATCTGCTTTGGAAACAGATGTTCCAAAGGAAAGCAAGAAGAATAACAATGAAATTTGTGTTAATAATTTTTTCATAACGAAACCCCAGATTTATTATTTATAATACTTTTTTTATCTGCTAATATTACATCTATTATACTAATATAAGAATAAACTTAAAAAAATCACACAAATATTTTAATTTCATCAACAAATATTATTTTATTACAAATTTCGATATTCATTAAGCAAAGATGAAAAAAAGATTAAAATATTAGAAATAAAATAATTGAGCATAAAAAAATTTACTAAAAATTTTCATAGATTTTATATAAATTATAATTTTGTATAAATAGCAAAAGTTAATTTTTCAATTAATACAAGAGGTTAATTAATGAAAGTGTACGAACCAAAAAACATCAGGAATTTAGCATTTATTGGTCACGCAGGGACTGGAAAAACAATATTTTCTGAGGCATTACTCTACAAAAGTGGAGCAATTAACCGCCGTGGTAGTGTTGAAGATAAAAACACTACATCTGATTATCACGAATTAGAACAGGAGAAAGGTAGTTCTGTTTTCAGTAGCGTTATGTTTGCAGAATATAAAGATACTAAAATTAACTTTATAGATTGCCCTGGCTATGACGACTACATTGGAGAAATGATTGCACCACTTGAAGCTGTTGATTGTGGAGTAATTTTCCTTAATGCTCAAAATGGCATTGAAGTAGGGGCAGAACACGGCTGGACTTATACAAGCAAAATGAACAAACCAGCAGTAATAGTTGTAAATAAGTTAGATGTTGACCAGGCAAATTGGGACAAAGTGCTGGAAGATGTGAAATCTCAGTTTGGCAACTCAGTTAAAATCTTGCAGTACCCTGTGAAGATAGGTAATTCGTTCAATCAAATTATTGATATTTTGTCAATGAAAATGTATACTTTTGATGCCGACGGAAATGCCAAAGAAGAAGATATTCCCGCTGGCGAAAAATCAAAAGCAGATGAATTACGGAATGAATTAATTGAATCGATTGCGGAAACAGACGAAGAGCTGATGAATAAATATTTCGAAGCTGGCGAGCTATCAGAAGACGAAATCAAAACGGGACTAAAAAATGCAATTAAAGCACGCAGTATATTCCCATTATTGTGCACTTCCGGGAAAAATTTAGCTGGAATCACAAGATTTTTAGATTTTGTAGTAGATTATTTGCCATCACCGTTAGAATTACCAGTGTATACCGAAAGCGGTTCGACAGAAGTAACAACTGATGTTGCGAAGCCTGCTTCTCTTTTTATTTTCAAGATGTTTTCTGATGCAAAAACTGGCGATATGACTTTCTTCCGTGTTCACACTGGAAAGGTGCGTTCGGGTCTCGATATGATTAACAGTAACCGCGGACAAAGCGAACGAATTGGTCAAGTTTATACAGTTTGCGGGAAGAAGAGAACAGAAGTAGCTGAAATTCCTGCGGGTGATATTGGTGCGACTGTGAAATTAAAAACTACAAATATTAACGACACTCTTGCCGAAAAGAATTTCAATGTCATTTACAGAAAAGTAGAATACCCTAATCCAAAAGTTCGAACAGCAGTTGTTCCAAAAACCAAAGGCGAAGAAGAAAAAGTTGGTATGGGACTAAATAACTTGCACGCAGAGGACCCAACCGTAGTTATCGAACATTCACAGGAACTTCGCCAGACAATTGTTTATGCACAGGGCGAACTTCATCTTGGAGTAATAAAATGGCGTTTAGCAAATCGTTACAAAGTAGAAGCAGACTTTATTGAACCGCGCGTCCCTTATCGCGAAACAATACAAAAACCGGCCCGCGGAATGTATCGCCATAAGAAACAATCTGGCGGTGCAGGTCAGTTTGCAGAAGTGCATATGTTAATTGAACCCTGGGTGGAAAATATGCCCGACCCAGCAGGGCTCACGGTTCGTGGAAAGGAATTAATTCAACTCGATTGGGGTGGAGTGCTTGAATATGTCAACTGTATTGTTGGTGGTGTAATTGATGCTCGTTTTATGCCTGCAATTCTCAAAGGTATTATGGAAAAAATGCAGGAAGGACCACTTACAGGTTCGTATGTTCGCGATATTAGAGTGTCGATTTACGATGGGAAAATGCACCCCGTTGATTCTAACGAAGCTGCATTCAAGACTGCTGGTATGATGGCATTCAAAGAAACATTTGTTCAGGCTGCACCAAAAATTTTAGAGCCAATTTACGAACTTGATATAAAGGTACCCGAAGAATTTATGGGCGATGTTATGAGCGATTTGCCATCGCGTCGTGGCTTAATTCTTGGAATTGACAGCGAAGGCAAGTATCAGAAGATTAAAGCTCGTATGCCACTTGCTGAACTTGACAAGTATGCAACTGCATTACGCTCGATGACACAAGCTCGCGCTACTTATTCTGCAAAATTTGTTGAATATCAAACTGTTCCACCTAACGTGCAACAAGAATTAATTGAAGCTTACAAGAAGAGCCAGCAAGAAGAAGCTTAATAATATTTTCGATAATAAATATGCAAAGGCTGTTTCTCAAAAAAGAAGCAGCCTATTTTATTATCTAACCCAAAAGGTATGTCAAACATAAATGAAAGATAAATTTGTAGGGACACGACAAAGATAAAACCTTACAATTTTTGTGTCAAAACCTTCGAAAAGTGAGAAAACTGCCGAAGAATATAAAACTTAAACTAATGAAAAAGTGCTTACAAATAATAAAAAAGGCTGTCTATTGAGAGACAGCCTTTTTATATTAAAATAAGAAAATGACTATTGTTCAATACCTAAAAGCTCAACTTCGAAAATCAGAACTTCATTAGGTCCGATAACACCACCAGCACCATTTTCACCATAGCCAAGCTCGGGTGGAATGTAAAATCTATATTTTGAACCTACGGACATCAGTTGTAATCCTTCGGTCCAGCCTTTAATCACACCATTCAGTGGGAAAGTAACAGGTTCCCCCCTATCATAGGAACTATCGAATTTATTACCATCGATTAAAGTGCCTGAGTAATGAACTTTAACTTTATCGTTAGCAGTTGGTTTTGGTCCATTTCCTTCTGTTAGGACTTCGTATTGAAGTCCCGAAGCAGTAACTTTTACATTAGGATTTGTTTTATTTTTTTCTAAAAATTCCACAGCTTTTTTAGTATTGGCAGCAGCTTGTTCTTTTTGTTTTTGTTCATATTTTGCTTGCAATTTGGTGCTAAAAGATTGGAGGATAGCCATAACTTGTTCGTCGTCAAGTAATTTAACATTTGAATACAAAGCATCGTTCATTCCCATCTTAACTTTATCGAGGTCGAAGTATAATTCATCTCTTTTTAAGTTATTACCAATATTGATACCAATTGCATAAGCAACGGAATCCTCATAAGTTTTCAGTTCAACACCAGCAGGTTGAGCAGAAAGTTTTGTTTTAGAAGGTTTGTTCTGGGCATTCAAAGTGCTCAATAACAAAAATGAAGCAACTATAAAAAACAAATAACGCATTTAGAAACTCCGAAAATAATATTAATACAACTAACAAATTTAATGATAAATCTCTACTTTATAAAGAATTATTTTAAAAAGAGATGTAAATAAGATAAAAACCAGCCAAAATTACTAAAACCCCGCAAGTCTTTTTAATTATCTTCGACAAATTCGATTTTTCAGTCCATTTAAGATAGTTCCCTACTTTATGGGCGAGTGTTCCTGCAAGCACAATGACAAAACAGTGCCCAATTGCGAAGTAACCCAAAAGAGATATTGCCAAAACTGGCTCAGAGTTAGACAACTGAAAAACTACTCCTAATACAGGTGCCATAAAAGCAAAAGTGCAGGGACCAAGTCCAATACCGAAAATCAATCCAAGCAGGAAAGGTTCAAACAAACCACCATATTTTGTATTATTATGAGAAAAACCTCCCCAATTAAGGTTGAGAATATCGAGCATATAAAGCCCGACAATGAAGAAAACAGATGCAACTATCAAATTACCCCAAACGCCTACATCGCCCATTAATCTACCTAATGAATAGGTAATCAAACCAATGACAGCAATAGTTATTAAAATTCCGACAGAGAAAATCAAAGATATTATAAATGAACGTGAAGTTGTTCTTATATCATTTCTTGAAGTTAAATAGCCGATAATCAGAGGGATGCTCGCAAGATGGCAAGGAGAAAGCAAAATACTGAGAACACCCCAAGTGAACGAACTGATACCTGCAAAAATATAACTACCATAAAGAAGTTCGGAAAGCTTTGTGAAAATTATATCCATATTAAATCCTAATTAACAATTTTCAGTCCAACTGATTGAAGGAATTTATCAATTTCCTCTTCGGGATAGTAGCCTTCGTGCCTGTGTAATTCATTACCTTTTCGGTCGACAAAGACCTGAGTTGGGATAAGCCTGATGTCAAACGATTTCGATTTTTCGGGTTCTTTGTTTACATCAATGAAAACAACTTCGATTTGGTCGGCGTATTTTTTCTGTATTGCCTCCATAACAGGTTTCATTTGCTTGCAAGGTATGCAGGTTGTCGAACCAAATTCATAGAATATTATTTTTGCAGTGCTTTCATTAGAGCTTATCTCTTTATTTTGCTTACTTTTATTATCTTTGGTTTCGGCAGGTTTATTGTTTTTATTGCAGCCGAAAGCTAAAAATAAAATACAAAGAAACAAGATGGTTCTCATTTTTCACCTTTCAACATTGATAATAACTGTTTATCTGATGGAACAGAACCAATGCTAACAACTACCTCATCAATAACCAGTGCGGGGGTCATTATTATTCCGTAGCGGCTGATTTGTTCGGTGTCCGAAACTTTGGTGATTATTGCGTCAATGTTGTATTGTGCAACAATATCACGAACTTTTCTTTCCAACGAGTTGCATTTTGCACATCCCGTCCCAAGAATTTTGATATGCATTGAATTGCTCCATTATTTTAAATAATCATTTATTTCATTTGAAATGTAACGGGACATTTTATCAAAATTACCTGTAAACTTCCATATTTTGTCTAAATTTTTCCATTTCACCTGTTTGTTATTTTCAAATTTGGCGATAATGAGTGCTTGATTTTCGAGATTGTATTGCTTTTCATAGTTATTCGTGGTATCAGAAACATAGTCAATGCACTCAAACACAATTTTCTTGTTTTTCATTTCCTTGTCAAATTTTTGATTGAGCGTCATTTTAATCTCATTTTCAATTTGCAAACAGGTATGGCAACGGATTGGACCGTGAAAATAGAAAACTTTTACAAATGAATTAGTAGATGGATAAATACTACTTGAAAAAATAAAAAGCAAAATCAGCCAAATTGATACTTTTCTTATCATTGGAAAACCTATAAATATTCTTCTATAATTTTTTTACAATCATTTACATTCAAAAGTTTGCCGAATGAAACAACTTTTTCATTTATAACCAAACCAGGTGTAGCCATAATACCATAGGACATTATCTTATCGAGTTCGGTTACTTTTTCAATTTGAGCATCAATATTCAATTCGCTTACAGCTTGCTGAACATTTTCTTGCAAGCGAACGCATTTAGCGCATCCTGGACCTAATACTTTAATTGTTAGCATAATAACTCTCCAAAATTAATAAAACAAACCAAAAATATATCCAGTAAGGGTAGACATAATAACAACCAAACTAACAAATATTAATGTTTTTTTTGTGCCCATAATACTTTTAATAACAAGCATATTAGGCAAAGATAGTGCAGGACCAGCAAGCAAAAGTGCAAGAGCAGGACCTTTTCCCATTCCACTGCCGAGCAATCCCTGAACAATTGGAACTTCGGTTAATGTAGCGAAATACATAAAGGCACCTACAATAGATGAAAAGAAATTTGCTCCAAGCGAGTTCCCACCAACAAGGGAAGAAATCCATTCAGATGGGATAATTCCCTCATTACCAGGGCGACCCAAAGCAAAGCCCGCGATAAGAACACCCCACAAGAGCAGTGGAGTAATTTGTTTGGTGAAATCCCAGGTTTGGTAGAGCCAATCTTGCATTTCGTCGTTTCCTGTTTTAGTGAGGTAGGTTAATGCAACAATACCCGCTAAAAATGGAATAAGCGGATTTCCATAAAAAATAATTGATAAAGCAATAATTGGAATGACAACTGCAATTATTTTTTTTAACTTTACTTCGTACCAAACTTCTAAGACAACGGCGAAAATTGTAGAGAGAATAGATGTTATCCACCATTTATTTTGAAATAAAAAGTAGAAGAACTTTTCATCAGGGCTGGCTTTGCCCCAATTTGCGAAAACAAGAATTGCTATCATCAACCCAAAATATACAACATTATGATATAATTTATGCCTGATTTCTGGTTGTGGAAGCTCTGCCTGTTGAATTGCCTTTTCCTCTTCTTCTTTTCGGAAGATAAAATGCATAATCAAACCAATAATAATACTGAAGGCAATTGCACCAACAGCACGAGCAACACCTAACTCAACTCCGATAACTTTCGCTGTCAATATTATTGCAAGAACATTTATTGCAGGACCTGAATATAAAAACGCAGTAGCGGGACCAATACCGGCACCCATTTTGTAAATACCCGCAAATAATGGCAAAACAGTGCAAGAACATACAGCCAATATGCTACCAGAAATTGATGCAACACCATAAGCAAGCACTTTGTTCGCTTTTGCACCTAAATATTTCATTACAGATTGTTGAGAAATGAAAACTCCAATCGCACCTGCAATAAAGAAAGCAGGAATGAGGCAAAAAATCACGTGTTCGCGAGCGTACCATTTTGCTAAATACAATGCTTCGAAAATAGCGTTATCAAAACGATGTTCTCCAATAGGAAGAAAATAAAAACCTAAAAACACAAGTCCTAAAATCAGGAGAATTTTACCTTCTTTTTTCCAATCCATTATTTGCACCTTTTACCATTTGTCTCAATTTGAATTAAATTGTATCTATTTGCATTTTCAATTTCTGCCAAATCTTTTATTAATTGTGGTTCATTAGAAAAATATTTAGAAATAACATCTAATACAGCAGAATTATAGTCATCAATTTCATCGCAAATTTTATAATTTATCCATTTTCCTTCTTTCTCATCAATAATAAAACCGGCATTTTTTAAAACTGATAGATGACTTGAAATAGTTGAAGTGTTTAGTCCTAATATAGAAGTAATTTCACAGACGCACAAAGGCTTTTTCATAAGAAGCATCAATATTCTTATTCTATTCGGTTCAGATACAGCTTTTAGAACTTCAATCTTTTTTCTCATACTCAAAAAACGTTTTGACATTTTGACAATCATCGAAATGAAAATTACAAACTAAATTAATAATTACAAAAAAATGTCCTGTTATATCGAGAAATATAAATCAAATAAAAAGGCTGTCCTTTTTCGGGACAGCCGTTTTGTATGGAATATGAGAATTGCTAATTAGCGAGAAATAATCAAAGGAAGAGCAGTTCTCTTGCCATTAATGTCGCAAATCAAATAATAGGTTCCATTTGGTAGAACAGAACCATCAAATTTATAATTATGCAAACCAGTGGCAATAGTACCATTTACAATGGATTCAACCTTTTTACCAGAGATGTCAACCAAGAAGATTTGAGCATCTACAGGTTTATTGTGATTGATTGCTAAGGTGATGTTTGTAGCATTAGCAAATGGATTGGGTCCAACTTTGATTTCGAATAAATCATTAGAATTATCTACTACACTTGTAGGAATATTGCCAATACCGCTTAATGGAATTTCATAGTAAGGATTTTCAGGGGTGTTGGCGGTAAATCTAAGTAAAGCATTGTAAATTTTGTCGCTAATAGGAGTAAAGCGAATTGTCATAGTATATTTTCCAGCAGGAGGAATAGAAGAAGGCAATGGATTTGTAAGATTACTGATAATTTCGAATACATTATCCTCGTTATTATCAATTCTCAACTCAGTAATAACAAGGTCTTGAATTCCAGTATTTGATATTTCAATAGAAATATCAGAGTAGTTGTCAGTATCTACTATACCAAAATCTGCACTTGTAGCTGATAATTTAACTCTTGGACCGGTAGCTTGTGGCAATACTCCTGAACCTTTAAGACCAACTGTGTAAGTTTTATAATTTCTATCGTTGTTGAAAATCACAAGTTCGCTTAGAGTATACACTTTTTCTTCTTTTGGAGCAAAACGAATGGTGTATGAGGTCATTCCATCAGGCTCGACAGTTCGAGGTTCTGGGTCTAATATTGTAAAGACGCCATCAGGATCATTCTGAACTTCAATTTTTGAAATTTTTAAATCAGCATCACCGAAATTGTATACTTCGATTGTAATATCTTTATGTTCGCCAATTTTAACAGTTTCAAAATCAATATCTGTCAGATCAGTAACAATTTCAGGTTGTGGTGTTTTTTGTTCTCCTACGAACCAGCGGAAAGCATTCAAAAGCAGGATTCTTTGTGGTGCAATACTTGTAGCTACTTCGAGAGGAAAACCAAAATAAACGATTTTGGAGCCATTAGGATTTTCTAAACGAATTCCAGCAACTTTGGACATATCATTAGGATTCTCGTCGTTGTTATAGTAGCAAACCATTTCAGCAGGACTACCAGAAGGAATTGTAAAGAAATCTGTATATGGTGTAAATAAAACAGTAGAACCATTGAAATTAGCAGAAAAATCTCGTCCAACAGTATCAGTTGGTAATCCTACAACTCGGAATTGGTAGAGTGTACTATTTTGAACCCAGCCAAGAGTGCCGGCATATTGAATTTTCAGAGTGTTAGTGAAAAAGTTGTTAATTGCAGATGAGTATTGTTGAGGCATTTGAGGATGCTGAGCCGCCAGTCCACTTGCATCAGAGAAAACAATAACATTTTTTCCATTGTTGAGCATATTATGGATGGCATTAATCATATCGGGATACAGGAAAGCTATCGAACCATAAGGAGTAGTTGTAGAGAAAATTGCAACATCGAAATCTTCAGGTTTGAAAACAGAAGTGATTTCAGGGACAAAAGGCAGTAAAGCAGTTCTATCACCATAATTTGTAGGATCAAGCACCATTTTGAAAATAGGTGGTCCATACATACTCATCATAGAATTAAATATAGCGTATTTTACACCTTCTGAAAGCATATAAATACTGCTAATAGCACTTTTGGGTAAATCGTAATCTTCCAAAGGAATTGCACCAAGAGTAAAAATTCCAAGAGCATTTTCTACACCTGTATTGATAGTAGCTTTTACTTCAGTAGTTCCGCCCGCTGGGATTGTTTCTTCACTTTTATCAATTACTACGCTCCAATCATCAGGAATAGAACTCATATCGGGAACAATAACGAAAGCAGCTTTCACAGGGAAATTATTAGTGTTCTTGACCTGGAAAATTTTAGTATATTCTTGCATTTCTGTTACTTTGGTTGCTGGTTCAGCAGTTACGATTTGCAAAGAAAATGTTGGCTTATTCTCAATATTTGTTAAATCAGGAATAGGTGTCGATGCGGCTTGATAAATTTCTTTGTTGCTGTCATCTTGCACCCAAACAACGACAAAAACCATATTGGGATGCCATTCAGGATGCAGATTATAAGAAAGATTAAATGATTTAGTTTCGTCCTTGCTAATTTTGAATGCAGTACCTTGTGGATCAGGTAGCATATTACGGTTTATAAAGTAAAAATGCTTTTCTCCGTTAGTGCCGGCGTTATCGTAATAATGATAAGCTTCCACAACAGCAACTCTAAGATACAAATCATTCAAGTATTTTTTAGAAGAATGAACTGAAATAGCTAAGTCATTGGTAATACCTGTTTTGGAACTTTGGATGTTAATTGTAAAAGGAGAACTTTCTGCAGAGAGAGAATTAACAATGCTCGAAAAATTTCCAGGGATGGGCGAACTTTTGTATTTGTTACCGGAAATGACAAGAGTTGGGACACCTTGAATAGCATAGTAATTGGCATAAGCGCTAGCAGCTTCACCATAATGGTCTTCCATAACATCTTGCATATAATTTCCGTGAAACGAAATAGGTATTACTTTGTCTAAATTTGATTTCAGATAATTGTAGTAGTCGGGAGCAAGTTGAGCGCAAGGTCCACAGCTTGCACTTGTAAAGTGCTGAAAGAGAACCTTACGAGGAGAATCTGCATTCGCAGTGGTGAACAGACCAAGCAATCCTAAAAGGATTGCAAAAGTAAATAATCTTTTCATAAAAAAATCTCCTAAAATTTATAAAATAACAATCAAATTCAATGAATAATTACAAATTGCAAAAGTTAATTTACAAATATTCACCTAAAATTAACAATATTATATTTAATTAACAAGAATTAATTAACAGAGTTTTTAGAATTCAGCATAGAATATTTCGTCTTTTTGGTATCTATTTAACATACCATAAGGTGTATAGAAATTACCAGCATTAATCTCTTTTTTCAACTCATTAGCTAAATTTTTATTGCTTCGATATCCATTGTTATGGAATGGTGTATGATATAAGTGAATAGGAAATTCTCGCAGACCAATATTTCTTCCGTTCAAACCATAGATATAGAGACGTTTTGAAAGATTATCGTCTTCGTTGCCCCAGCCTATTAATCTTTCGTCGTAACCGTTAACCGCAAAGAAATCTTCTCTCGTGATTGCCAAACATCCACCACGCAACTTAGGAGAATATCTTTTACTTATTCCTCTAAGTTTGTTTGTAATGGTATAAAAGTAGTCTTTAATAAATTGTCTGAAAATCTTAAATTTTTGTTTAAACGTAATGATGTCAAATTTATATTGAGCTATATTATCTAATGATAATTTATCAGTTTGTTCCTGCGTCAGTCTAACAGGGTAGTTTGTAATGAAGTATTTATAATTGGATTGAAAAAAGTCATAAATACTTTTAATATAATTTTGTGTAATAACCACATCGGAATCAAGAAAAACAAGAATATCACTTTTGCTGTATAAAACTGCATTATTTCTACTTCTTGCAACTCTAAAACCATTGAACTCCTGTCGAACGTACTTAATCAAGCAGTTATTTTGCTTTGAAAAAGATTTCAAAAAATCCGCTACATTTTCATAAGAACCGTCGTCGCAAATAATAATTTCATCAGGCTTAACGCTTTGATTAATCAGGCTATACAAGCATTTTTCTAAATAGCTAATCCTATTGTGGACAGTAATTATTGTTGCAATAGTTTTCATTTGCGTAAATTGATAATTCTACTTACAGAAACACCATCTTCTACAAAAGTTAGCACGTAAACACCACTTGCAAGTTGATTTTTATCAATTATATATCTATACTTCCCTGCTTTATTATTCATACCGCTAATATTCATTAGTTGGTTCCCCATCAAATCAAATATCAGTAATTCAGAATTATTGTCTGTTACCTTTGTAATTTCAATTTCGAGAGAGTTGTAATTATCGGAAATCATTTTAATTTCAGGTTTTGCGGAATAATCAATTATTCTATTTTCTGGCAAGCAATTGCTTGTTATTTCAACTTCTCCATTTAATTTAGAAATAATAAAATCGTTTGGGCTTAAAATTTCGACTGAATCCAATGTCAAATTAGTATTAAATGAATTACCAAGCAAACCAAGAAATTCGACCATACAAATTTCGCCATCGTTAATTAAATTAGTGTTTTTAGGTGTAATCTCTATTTTTGCAATTCCAGTGCTAATTTCACGTATTGTCAAATTATTGTAATTATTGACAATACTACCAGAGGGTAAGATAGTTTCAGGATAAAGTAATTTTGGATTATATACTAAATTAAATCTCAAACTATTGATTTCACCTTGTGATAATGTATTAGCACCAGTAGAGTAAAATCTGACGGGAATTTTAACTTTTTTACCTGCTTCAACAAAGACCTTTGCTTGCGGTAATTCAAGAGTGGCATTGATAGTGAGCTTCTTCTTAGGACTATTTCCTTTTAGACTTATTATCTCCGAAATCTGACAAGGTGAAGAAAGTTGAATCGAAGCAAAAGTCTCTAATTCTTCTTCAAAATCCTGAGGAACATATTTAATTTCGAATGAAACAGTTTCGCCACTTCGTAAAGAAATTGGGAATGAAGCTGGGCTAATAATTACAAATCTGTTATCAAGGAAATCAATTCCCGAAACCACGATATCATCAGCAGAATTGTTTGTAAAACTAAAAGTACGCAATTCCTCGCTTCCAGGTTGAACAGTTCCAAAATCTAAAATATTTGTTGATAGAGCGTAAGATAGGTCAATAAGATTTGCATTTACAGGTATTCTAATTGTATCATTACAATCTCCAATAACAAGAGAAATTACCGATGAATGTTGTCCAATTTGATTGCTTGACAACCGAACTTTGATGGAATTTGTCTCTTGAAGGAATTGATTTTCCTGAATATCAAGAGAATATAGGTTATTTTGATATTCTATTTGTTTTATTTCAACAGGCGATTTATAATTCAAAATTTGAAGGTTGATTTCCTTTTCAACAGGTGATTGACAAAAATATAACGTGCCGAAATCAACAGAACTTGAAGAGAGCACAGGAATAATACCGACATATTCAGCAACAATATTAATTGGGAGTGCCATTGAACAAGGCTCGTAACGTAAATTTTCGTTTAAGTATTCTATGTTATCATTTAGTTGAAAGTAAATTGAAACATCAGCACTACCAAATGGCTCAATTTCAATTGGTAAATCTAATATTTGTAGATTGCTTGAATAGAATTGCTCCAATACAATTCTGTCAGGAGATGAATTGATTAAATTGAGAGTAAAAATAGTATCGCGATTGCAATTTTCAATTTTTAAACTAATATTTGGGTCAAAATTAATAATTGGTTCATATATTTCTGCAGTAATATTTATTTTAAGAGTGTCGAAATTGGTTGTAGTAGTTTCAGGTTTATAAGGAATATAGAGTTTTGTTTGATAAGTGCCGATTTGATTAGAAATTAACTTCACATTAATTGGGAAACTTTCAAATGGTTTTACTGATGAAGGATAATTTGCTGTTAGCACAAAATCAACTGAATTTGAAAGCGAAGCTGCACCAGTAATAATGTTTTCATTTCCAATTGCTGTAATACTCAAAGTAGTATCAATTTCGGAAGGCAACTCGCAAAACAGGAATTTACCTAAATCTATATTTTCGTCGCCTGCTGATAAAAACGACTTGCCAGCATCTTTATATCCCTGAACAGACACAAATTTTGTGTTGCATGGAGTTGAAAAAATCAATCTTCCTTTATAAAGTTTGTAATCAGATGGAGCAAAACGAATTGTTAACTGAATAGATTTATTCGGTGGAACTAATATTGGGAAGGAATTAGGTTCAACAATCGAGTAAGAAACAGGGATAATGAGCATATCCTGAGAAATTTCGAGTGTGGAATTGCCAGAATTGGTTAGAGTAATAGTTTGCTCTAAATAATCTTCATCTTTTGCAACAACAAAGTTTAAACTTTTAGGATTTACATCAAAGTTGTATTCTTTGAAAATAACTGTGATGATAGGAGAAGACCTTCCACATTCATTTTTATTTGTTGCTTCGAAATAATAAACGCCACTTGTAGTAATTGAAACATTTTTTTGTCCAACAATCCAGGGCAAACCATCTTTGTACCAAATAATTTGAGCATCGGAAGAAGCAATTCCTGCATTTCCAACTAATTTTAAAGTATCACCAATACAGTAAAAAATAGTTTCGTCTTTGATTATCCTTTCTTCCTTCTTACCTTTGATTTGGGCTAAATAGGGTTTTGGAACTTCGACACCTTCAATGACGATTTCATTTGAAGTTGTAGAACAATTGATTTCATTGATAATTTTAAGCGCAATTCGTGAAATTCCGCCTGGCACAACGAAAGAGATAGTGTCTTTTTTCTGATTTGAGAACACAACGTTGTTGTTGAGCCATTGATAGGTGAAATTTCCCGCAGAAACGTTTGCAAAAAGGGTAATTGTATCGCCTACGCAAAATGTAGTTTTGCCGGGAATAGAAAGTTTTATTGAAACTTTGCCGGCTTCGGGTGTTTTAATCTCAGCACGCGAGTAGTTTGTTTCGTTATATGAACGACCACGCCCTCTTTCAGGTTTATTATCTGTATCATCACCTGTATTCGAGTAGCGGTAAGCAAATATTCTATATACATACTCTACATCACATTCATAGTTTTTATCGATAAATTCAGTTATATCACTTCCTTTAATATTTGCCACAACAACAGAAGGTCCTAAGAATTGACCTTCGCTATACACATAAGCGTCTTGCGGCAGAATAGCATTAGCATCATCTTTTTTCAGGTGTCTTAAAATCAAATATCCTTGAAATCTATCTTGTGGGAAAGCATCAGTTGCACTACTCCATCTCAATTTTACACCTTCGCTAACAAGAGAAATTGTAAGCTGTGGGTTATTCCACTCAGGTTGCCTGAGCGAACGCCAGTAGAAATGATTTTTTGGTGTAATAGATGGGTTAGGCGGTAAATTAGCATAGCCGGGAGTTTCACCATAGGCAACATTAGTTGTTGAATCGCTACCTGAAACTTGATGGTAAGGACCACCACCATATCCCCAAAAACGCACGGCAGCTGCTGCATTATCGTTTTGATGAACTACTTTTGGATATGGAAGTGTTGCAATAGCAGTTAAAATCATATTTGTTGCGGACTGAGCAAGTGCGTGATGGTGATTATTGTTGTTGTCCAATAAATGAACGCATTCGGTTGTTTGATTGAAGTTAAGAGCAGAAGCACCCCAGTCAGCTGCGTTTTCTAATACTTGTTCAAAATAATTTTCATTTTCAGCGGAAAGACGAATAAATCCATCTTCTGCGTCAAGGTCATTTGTTACGCCACTTGAGTTTCTTGTGTATATCAAAATACAAGTTCCTTTCCTCAAATTTCTCCAAAGCGGGACATCCTTGAAACGAACGCCTCCCATCCATAGTCCATCGCCAGAATTATCACGCAAGTAATAATTGACAATGCTAACATTGTCTTCAATCACCAATAATTCAATCCATTCACCTTGAGTATTCCCAGAAACATTTCTATATTCACTAACAAGAAATTTCGTTTGAGAGGTTGCATCAAAAGAAAATGCAATTAAAAAGAACAAAAAGATAAAGAGATTTTTTTTCATAATAATTTTAATTATTAATAAACATTATTATATTTGCAAAAATAGGAAAAAAAATATTATCACTAAATTAAAATGCAAATAAAATAAAATTGATTACTCTTGCGTTTTTGAAAATATTGATTTTAACAAATATTAGATAAATTATGCCTGAACTTAAACAAATTTTAGTAGTAGAGGACGAACTCACAAATTCAATTTTGCTCAAAAGGATACTTTCGAAGGCGGGATATTCAGTGGTAGTTGCAAACAACGGACTGGAAGCCATCAAGCATCTGGAAAGAGAAAAGTTTGATGCGGTATTAACAGACTGGATGATGCCACAAGTCGATGGGATAGAACTCATTCGAAGGATGCGAGCAAACGTCAAACCACTTCCATTTATTATGATGATTACAGCTCTTGTGAGCGAAGGTGCTCGCGCCTATGCGCTGGAATCAGGGGCTGATGATTTCATTGCCAAACCCATTGAAGTTGAGGAATTGCTCGTTAGATTGAAGGATGGGCTTGCACGGCACCAACAGACTGCCGATGATATTGAAGTTGTTCCAGTTACAAGAGAGCTTGATGTAAATCCACCCTATGTGGCGGTAGCAATAGCAACAAGCACGGGCGGACCTCCTGCATTAATTGAACTATTTAAGAAAATGCCAGAAAAAGTTAACGCTCCATTTTTCATTGTTCAGCACGGACCATCGTGGATGCTTGAAACATTCTCCCAACGCTTGCAGCGCGAAACCGCTTTCAATGTAACGATAGCATACGATGGGATTATTCCCGAACCTGATAATATCTATATCGCTCCTGGCGATAAACATATGCGAATTGACCCCAAAACATATAAAATTACGGCAGATGATGGACCGAAAGAAAATTTCGTTCGTCCAGCAGCAGACCCATTATTTAGAAGCGTAGCAGAAGCTTTTGGGAAATATAGTATTGCAGTAATTTTAACGGGATTAGGAAAAGACGGGGCTCAGGGTGCGGCACACATTGCCTCTGTCAAAGGCAACGTGATAGTTCAGGACCCAGCAACAGCGACGGCTCCTTCGATGCCTACTGCTGTGGTTCAATCGGGTATCAATTGCAAGGTATTGCCTATTAGTGCTATCGGCAAAGAAATATCTGAATTGATATTCCCTTTAAATGCATCCTTGAAAATGGCACTGAAAAACCAGAATTAATAAGATGTTTGCAGACATAGTCATTATTGGTGCTGGGGTAGTTGGTTTAGCAATCGCTAAGGAACTCTCCAGCAATTTTTTTTGCGTTGTGCTTGATAAGCACCCGTCTTTTGGTTGGGAAACAAGTTCAAGAAACAGTGAAGTGCTTCACTCAGGACTTTATTACCCCAAAAATTCTTTAAAAACTGAACTTTGTATAGAAGGGAATAGATTAATATATGAATTTGCAGAAAAATATAAAGTTCCACACCAAAAAATTGGCAAGTTAGTAATTGCAATTAGAAATGAGCAAGAAGAAAAACTACATTCAATATTTGAAAATGCAAGGGAAAATGGTGTTCAAGAAATTGAATTCGTGAACGATAAGTATTTGAAGGAATTTGCTCCTTGTATAAATTCTCAATGTGCTTTTCTCTCGAAAAATACGGGTATTATTGATACGCACAGTTTTATGAAATGCCTGGAAGCTCTGGCTATCGATAATGGGACACTATTTTCATACAATTCGGAAGTAATTGGCATAGAAAAAATAAACAATGGATTTGAAGTTTTGATAAAGTCAAACGAAGGGGATATTTTCTCATTAAAATCTGCAATCGTAATAAATTCTGCCGGGCTTCAATCTGATGAAGTTGCAAATATTGTTGGGATTAATGATAATGATTTACAACTAAATTATTGCAAAGGACATTATTTTAAGATAAATTCAAGTAAATTTGAAACAAAACATTTGGTTTATCCAGTAAGCGATAGTGCTTATGGTTTAGGAATTCATCTTACTAAGGATTTAAACGGCGGTCTTAAATTGGGTCCTGACACTTTATTTCTGAATTCAAGACAAATAGATTATGATGTGCCAAATCATCTGGCAGAAAAGTTTTATAATTCGGGGAAAAGCTACATCGAGGGGTTAACTATTGATTTGCTATCGCCCGATTATGCAGGAATACGCCCAAAATTGCAAAAACCTGATGAACAATTTAGAGATTTCTATATAAAAAATGAAACTGAAAGGAATTTAGAGGGTTTTATTAATCTCATTGGGATAGAATCGCCAGGACTTACAGCATCGCTTGCAATAGCAAAATATGTTAAAAAACTCGTCATTTAGACCAGTTCAGTCTGAAATTATATGTTTGACCGCTATTTGTAGTAATTCTGCCGATATAAATTCCCGTGTTCAAATCTTTTACCGAAAAGGTAACGCTGTTTGTTCCTCTGGATAATCCATTTTTGTAGGCAGAGAAAATTTGCTTGCCAAGCATATTGAAAAGTTGAACGTTGATATCAGCATCATCGGGTAGGTCGAACAGCAATGTGATTGTAGAAGCTGATGAATTTGTATTTACAATGACTTCTTTATTTGTTTCAGGTTCATTTTTTGTTCGTTCTTGCGATTTTTTGCAATCAGATTGTTCAATTGAATTCGAAGCCATAATTCTTGTGTTGTTAGACCTGACTTTGATATTTTGGGTAAAAAGATTGGTCGTAGTATCTCTGGCGTAACCAAATTTCTTAAATTCACGTTTCTGCACAAATAATTTATATTCACCCGACGGGATTTGATTTAACTGAATTGTTAAATCAATATAGCAATTGCACCTTGCTTTTTGATTTGAAATATCGAAAAATGAAACATAAATATTATTATCCTGGATGTCAATATCGGAAGAGTATTTGGAAGCACAATTGGTATATAAATCATTCACAAAGATTAATATTCTACTGCCTTTTTGTTCGATATGTATTTTTTCACGAGTTTGGCTAAATAATGATGTGAAACAAACTAAAAATAAAAGTAATATTTTGGACGCAACTTTCATATTATATAATTTAAGTATTTTGAGTTAGTTTTCACACTAATTTTATGATAATTAAAGATAAATCGTCTTCAAAATAATCCTTACCAGAGAAACGATATATTTCGCTTAAAATATAATTTAGCAGGTCTTCGGGATTTAAGTATCTGAAATGCGATACTAATGCTTTTAATCGCTCTATGCCAAATTCATCGTCGTTGTTGCGGGCTTCGATTGCACCATCAGTAGCCATAAGCAAAATATCACCAGGACTGAAACTATAAGTTTCTTCAGCAATATTTGCAGAGAAAAAATCATTTGAACTTGCCCCTAAAATTATTCCTTTGGGTTTGATTTCAAGCACTCGTTTTTCTTTGCTGGAAAATACTATAAGAGGAAGATGACCAGCACGAGCAACTGATAATTTGCTTTGAGAGTAATGAATTTTTGCAACCAGAACAGAAATAAATGCATTTTTTTCAATGTAGTTATAGAGCAATTTATTTGCTTTTATCAATAATTCTTTGGGTTGCAGAGAGAATTCGGATAAAGTGCGAATAATTCCTTGAACTTTGGACATATATAATGCAGCAGAGGCACCTTTCCCACTGACATCGCCTATAATAGCAGTGAAACCATCCTCGGAAACATTAATAAAATCGTAAAAATCTCCACCAACTTCATAGGCAGGAATGGTAATTGCAGCAACTTTAATATTATCAGTTTCGGGCAATTTATGAGGCAAAGAGGATAACTGTATTTTGCGAGCAAGTTCGAGTTCGTGCCGCATACGTTCACGAGAAGCCAAATCCTCATATAGTTTTATGTTGTCAATAACAACAACTGCCTGATTTAAAAAAGACATAATAATGTGGAAATCTTCGCTATCGATTGGGGCTTCGGACAATTTTTCGCCAATTAGAGCGAAACCGTATATTTTGTCCTTGTGTTTGGCAGGAACAATTGCAGAATAACCTTCTTTCTGAAAGACCTGTTGCCAATTTTCAGGCAAATATTCTATTCGTAATATACTATCAGTCCCGCCAATTAAATTTGTAATTTCATTTGCGTTTTCATAAACATAATTTAAAGTGTCGCTGGATATTTCTGAATTGCAGTTTGATTGAAATTTGTCTAATAGAATAATACACACTTTATTAAGATGTAGATAATTCTTTAACTTTTGAGATATAGTTTGAATGAAATCATCAATCGTTATATTTTTTTCAATGATATTATTAAGGTCAAGTGTAAGTTTTTTATAGTCAAAAATAGTGCGATAAAATTTCCTATTTATTAGTTCCAATGTTTTATTGTAAAATTTAAGAAGCAGGAAAATAAAAGAAATAGAGAGAATTATGCTCAAAGTAGTATTATAAAATTGCCTGTTTGCTTCGCTTAATGGTTTTTCCAACACTTCAATTGAAGTACCTGTAAAATGTAAGTTCGGATAATTCAAATCAATATGAGCAACAAACCAAATAAAAGCAAATATCAGGGCAAAAAGTGCAATCCGTAACAAGAAAACAGAAATAATGTATTGATTGTTCTTTCTTATTCTTAAATCTAAATTTAATAAACGATATTTTCCAATAGTATAAACATAAGAAAGAGGCAAAAGCAAGAGCAAAAGATTAATATAAGTAAGATAATACAACTGGAAATATGCAAGAATAGGAATAATTAAAACGACTGCAATATTTATTGATATAGAATAATAAATAGGTCTGCCAATTGATTGCATTTGTTTGGTTAGTTTGGACTTTTTAATCTTGAATAGAAGAATAATTAAAATAACAATATAAGAAATTCCTAATCCATAAGAAGAAATGACCCATAAAAAATACAGTTTTTGAAAAACTAAAGGTATCAATACACACAGGAAAAAGACAGAACCTAAAATATAGAGAGAATATATAATTTTTCTATTTTTCTCGGCTAATTGCTTTAGCTCAACGGGGAAATAAAAAAGACTATGAATAAGAAATGCTAAGCCATAGATAGCCGAAAGATTTGCCAGGGCAAGAATAATAACGTGGATTAAATTGATTTTATACCCAAGAGAAAAAACGGGATTTAATTTTCCCGTAATTGCAAATCCAACCATCAGGAATGCAAAACCCAATAACCGCCCAATAAAGTAATCAATTCGATAATAGCCTATGAAAAAACCGAATGCAATAAATAACAAACCTGTTAAGAAATAGATAATGTGTGTGAAAGAAATGCCGAATTTTGCAAGTTCGATGGTTAATTTGTATGTTTGACCTTCACGTAATATTTCGTATTCAACTTCGGGCATACTGGAATTTCTCAAAAGATAATCTGCTTCGGTAACAGTGGAGAAATTATTGCCGTTGATTTTAGTAATGATGTCGCCAGGCCTCAGCCCTGCCCTATCGGATGCACCGCCAGGAGCGACACTTGTAACAAATGCAGCAGAGGGAAGTTTGATGAAGAATGTATGTTTTAGACTATCTCTATTAACGGTTACATTTTTTGTTTTCAGCTCTTTGAAACAAAATACTGTTAATTTTATAGGTGCTTGTTTTGTTTTATTGAAAATGAATTGATTAATTTGCAAAATTGAATCGATGTATTTATCATCTAACTTAATAATCAAATCGCCTACGCTTACCTGTTCATTTTGGTCAATCCCCTGGATATTTCGGATTATATAATACTTTGAGGCGGGTTCAGCGAATATATTTTCATCGGTAGGAAGCGAAATAGTATAGAAAAAATTATAAAAAGAAACAACTATAAAAAAAGTTGCAATGACAATAAGTGCAATTTTATAATAGAATGAAGTGCTACTTCTTTTCAAGGAAATACCCTTATATGCGAATAAACTGCAATTATTTACCGAAAATTACGAAAAAAAATACTAATTGTTTCAAAAGAGTTAACTAAAATCTATCATTAATGACAAATGTTTAGTTATAAATATAATATTAGATTTTTCGTGTAAATATATGTTTTATCCATAAGGTAGGTTAAAATGTATTTAGAATCATTTATTAGAAAGCAGGTTTTGAAAACGAACATCAAAGAATGTTGGGATTTTTTCTCAAATCCTAAGAATCTATCGGTAATCACACCGCGCGAAATGAACTTCGTGATATTGACAGAATTGCCCGAGGAGATATATCCTGGGCTAATTATTCAATATAAAGTTAGCCCTTTGCTGTCAATTCGTATGGATTGGGTAACCGAAATCACACAGGTGAACAAACCATTCTTTTTTGTTGACGAGCAGAGATTTGGACCATATAAGTTCTGGCACCATCAGCATATTTTTAAAGAGGTAGATGGTGGAATAGAAATGACGGACATTGTGCATTACAGGATACCTTTCGGAATAGCTGGGAAAGTATTCGGGAACTGGCTTGTAAAGAAACAACTAAACAAGATATTCGACTATAGAACACAAAAAATGTTCGATATTTTCAAATAATTGATGAAATTTCAAAAGATTGGCGTGATTTATGCATACAATTTTATTATTGTTAAAATTAATAATGTCAGGATGCATAAATGAGACAATTTTTGCATTTATTTTTCAAAGAAAGAAGCTATTTAATAATATTGCTTTTGATGATTTATATTGTAGATTATTCACCAATTTATGCACAATTTTCAGCCAGCCCTGCAAATTGGAGGTATATTAACGGGAATACCGAAGGCACAAGAAATGTCGAAACGCGCTCAGGTCGCCAATATTTCGATTCATTGCAAATAAAATGGATTACTCCGCATATTGCAGGTGATGTGCAGCCGTTAATTGGAAATATTGTTGCGAACAATAAGATTTTTCCTAATATGCCATTTGCACCCAATGAGATGGCAGCAGTAGTAGGTGATAGAATTGTTATTATCGACGGTAGCGGAAAAGTGCTTGTAAATGAAAAACTCCCCGAAGAACTATATGGAGTAATCAATATTTCTGCACTATTAGATACCAGTTTCGTAGGAACAGATTTTCCTTTTTCATCACCAACAGTTGTGCTTGGAATGGAGACAATTGAAGCTGAACGCAAAGATAGCTTAGCGGTTGCTTTCATTGTTGGATACGACCATCAGGAACAGCGAGTAAAGATATTGCGACGGTTTTCTATGAATTTGAAGAACAGTGCGAACTATCCAAATGTTTCGGCATCGCTTAAACCGATTTTTTCAAAGAAAAGTGGCGAAGAGTTTACTTTATATGCAACTTTTAATATGGCAAATCCTAAAATTGGCAATCAGTTTTTCTTTGAGGCACCGTTTTTACGTGGGTTCACTCAGTTTTCGACTTCCAATATTATTTCAAATTTTCCGATGCCAGACATTGGCGATGATATTGTAAATCGTATAACAGTTGGTCCAGAAGTTAATATTGGGCAACCTTCCATAACTAACAAAATCCTCGGACGGTCGTTAATGTTGCTGCCTAACTATCCAACACCAAATCTTACCGATAGACCAATCCCAAACAATAGCGTTCTGACGGGGAGCACTTATGCAAACAAACCTTACTTAATAAGCATTGATTTATCGGGTTCGTTCTTAGTAGAAAATTTCCCAATGATTGATTTAAGCACGATTACAAAAGGAACTCGCCCAAGAATTAGACCAATGTTTGTCAATATTACTGATAATGCGATGCCATCGGATAGTATGTTTATACTTGTGTTGGAAGAATATAATGGGCTAAATAGTTCGAACGGGACATCCAGAATACATTTGTTCGATTTGAATGGGAATGCTTTGACTTCACCAAATAAAATTACCGAACCACCATACCTTCCACCAAGTTTCACAGGTGAGCAAAATCATTTTTGGTCGGTTGCAGTTGGGAATGTGGATGGAAATCCAAGAAATGAATGGCTGCCATATTTCCCAAACAATAGAGGCAACGAAATAGTTGTAACTCAGTCATCAAAAGAGTTTGCGTATGCAGGAAGCAAATTATTCGTATTGAGATACAACAGTGGACCCGAAATTGACAAGCCTTCACCTCCGGGCGAGTATCTCTTCCCGTTTGATACAATCGCAAGCCAGAGAATAAACGGGTGGGTTGCAGCAGTAAATGACTTCGATGGCGATATCAATGATGGCAAGGACGAAATTTTCCTTGTTAATGGTTCGGAACTTATTGTTTTGAGAATGAGAGATTATAATTCTCTTGAATTCCGATTGGGGATGCCTTTCGATACTGTATTTACAAGGAATTTTCCAAATCAAACAATCTCAAATATTGCAATTGCAGACATCGATGGCGATGGACGTAATGATATAATTGTTACTACTTTTGATTCGACTTATGTGATTGGCACACCAATTCCACAAACGATAGCAGTTTTATCACCGAAATTTGCTAATGCTTTGCAAAGAGAATATTGCCCTGATGATACAGTGAAGATTTCCTGGGAGAATTATTCAAGCACTGCAAGAGCAATGTTGCTATTTGCAGAAGTTCGGAATAATTCGATTGTATCGATTGATACATTAATTAGAAACATAGACAATTCTGCTTCAATAGTTAATTATAACTTTGTTGTAAACGAAAAAGTTATTGGAAGAAGTGGTTTTTTAATTATTGCATCGGAAACTAATCCAACGGTTAACTTCGATACTACAACTATACTAACATTTAACCGACCAGCAGTCGACATTGATAAAATAAATGATTTAGTGCTTGTTAGCGGCTCGTCGATGAATATTGCGGGAAATGCATCTTGCGTTGATAGTGTTATTTTCTATGTATCGAATGATGGACAAAATTGGTATGATGTTGGCGTTGCTGATGTAACAAACAATAGATTTGACACAAGATTGACAATCCCTTGTTTGGAAACATTTAACTGTGCAAAAAAAATTGCGGATTTATCGTATTTAATGAAACTCGAAATTCATAAAGGTGGCTATGTTGACACCACAAATATATTGAATTTGCCAATTAAGCCAGCAAAATTTCCAATAACGTGGGATACATCTTCAACCAGCGACCCGACTATTACCTTCAAGTGGAGTGTTCTCGACATTCCATCTGAAATTGATAGCTTACATTTTCTTATTTCTACTGATGGCAATAAATATTCAGAAATGGACAAATTTGCAGCAAGCAAGGAGCAATATAAATGGAATGTCCCATTAAACACGCCCGACACGTTATACATTCGTTTTTGCGCTGCTGAAAACTGCATAATAATTGACACTGTGATTTCGAAATTTCAACCGAAATACATAATTTCTGTTGCTCCAAATCCAATGCGACTTGGGGAAATGATGGAACTGGTGTATAAGGTATCAAAAGAAACTTACGTAAAAATCAGAATATTTGACCAGAGCAATAGATTAGTCCGTGAAATACAAAAATATGCTTATCGAATGCCGAACACTGCATATTGCGATTTCTGGGACGGACGATTGGCAGATGGAACACCTGTTGCAAATGGTTTATACTATATTCGTTTAGAATTAGATGATGGTTCGTTTGAAATATATCCGATTTACGTAAGAAAATAATTATTTATTACGAGACAAGCCAACAGAATAGAAATCAAGAACTTCCTCGAACTTATATTGAGATAAGGGATTGGGAGGAAATTCCTCTGCATTTCCTTTGCAACGAAGGTATTCGAGCATTCCTTGTTGCTGCCAGAGATATTTTTGCTCTATGTGTGGAAAATGGCGTGTTAAATTGCCATAGATGTTCAAAGTTGGTGTTGACCAAAACCACGTTAGCAAACTTACACGTGCTGCATCATCAGCAAGGCATATTGAAAGCGGCAAGACTACATTTAAAACAAGTTCTCTTCTGAGTGCGGCACCTTCATTAGAAATTTTAGATTTCATTATATCAACTAAACTCAGGAAGATATCAAACACTTCATTATTCTTGATTTTATTCAAGAAAGGAATAATAAGTGAATTGTCTAAATTATCAAGAATATCATTGAAATTTTTATTGTCATAAACAGGTCTGCGTCTTCTTTGCCTGTAATTATCTAAAAAATTGAACGTTGCAATTCTGAGAGCTTCCTTAATATCGTGGTTATTCAGCAGTGGCATAATTTCGGCAGATTTTCTCAAAATTCTGACTAATGCGTAATGTTGCAAATCAAGTATTTGATTTAAGATTTCGTCTTTATCAACATTTTCATCAATGATTGTAGCTTCAATTTCATTTTCGGAAATGACAAGTGTTTCGAAATCTCCATTTAAAACTACATCATTGCAACAAACAATGTGCAAAAATACATTTTTATACAGTTGATTAATCGAATGATTGTGGGACAGCCAATCAGATGAATTTTTATGGAATTCGACTTCTCCTGTAACAATTTTGCCATCAAGCAGGACACCAAAATTAGTGAAATCAGGTCCTTCGTATGGGTTAATTCTTCCAGGAGAAAGCACTTGAAGTTGTTTCCCACTTTCAGTAATCCACACTCGGGAAGGTTCTGAAAGCAATTTTTGCAATCGTTTCTGCAATTGCAATTCGTTCATATTATTCTTCGACTTTTTTCAACAAATAATTTCTGAAAGAATAAATTCCTATGCTATCGAGAAACACAAAATCTTCACTGTATATTGTTGGAGTAGGTCTTTTGCGTTCGGCAACAAACAGCAAATTCCATCGCCTAATCGACAAATTATTGAAAATGATGTTTTCGCTTTTAGTAAAAGTATAAGTATTTTTCCAGAATAAAGTTTCTGAACCGATGTTTTTGTTAAATTCAATTTGCTTTGAATGAAAATCATTTAGTTTTTTGGGAATTTCGAACATAAACACAAAAAAATCAGATGGGAAGCTGGGCGAAACGAAAGGGTGTTTCTTTGTCCCGAAAAGATATGAGCTATCAGTAACGGCAAGCCCAAATTCTGTATAACGAGGAAACCCATTATCGAGTTCCTTCCATTCTAATGTATAGGTAGGTAATTTGGATTTCGGAACAGTGTCCCAGAATTGAATTACCCATTCGCTTGTTTCAAAATTAGTAACAGTAAATGAAGCTTCTACGTTATTTTTTTCGTATATCCACATTTTACCGATTTTTACATTGAATAGATATTTATCATCTGAAATAATAGGCTCGTTCGAATCGTTACTATTTGAGCAAGATGCCAAAAACAACACAAGGAATATTGCAAATATAGGTCTTTTCATTGAAGTAATCCATAATTGAAGCAATAAATTAAATTAATATTATTAAAATAGCAAAAAAAAACTTAATTTGAAATATATGTTCACTATTATTAAGCAATTTTGGATTATTAATGGCAGCTAATGGGAATTAATACTAATTTTGAGTTTACAACTTCTAAAAAAAATACTTTACGCCGAATTATACTGACAGTCGGCATTCTTTTTTTGATATGTATATCTAATATTTGTGTGGGTGTATTTTCCCAGCAAGTTTCTTTAATAGTGCTTGGATTAAGTTTATCAATAACTATTGCATATTGCCTGACAATTTTCTTTGCGGAGAGTAATAAAAACCAATACCCCGACTATTTATTTCAATATGGATACACAAAATTTGAAAGTTTGTTTATTCTTGTGCATTTCTTTTTATCTTTGATAATTGCTTTAATTACCATTCACTTAACAATTATTTCTAATATTTCTACAAGTTTAATCAAAATTGATAAGTTATTATTCCTTCTTGGATTTGTTTTTTTAAGTTCAATAATTATTATTTTCCTTAAAAAGGTATTTGACAGAAATTTAAGCTTCAGCACAAAAAATCGTGAATTAATATACAATTTCATTGTTTGGAAGAATACTTTAATAATGTTTTTTGTGAGTTTTATGTTTATTTCAATTGCAATACTATTCTATCAAGCAGATAAAGCAGAATTCTTGATTTATTTAGATAAGGTACTGGCGGGAATTCTATCGTTGTATTTATTTTTAATACCAATTTCTAATATTAAGTTTGCAATAGATATTCTTATCGACAAACCTGCAAGCGACGAAATACAGTTCAATATTTTATCAGTTGTCGTTGATAATATCAAAAATTATTGTGAATTTAGGAGGTTGCAAGTTCGTTCGGCGGGAAGATTGCTCCTTGTAGAAATAGAAGTAGTTCTGCCCTATGATTTTACAATTGAGCAAAAATATGAGTTAGAAAAACGCTTCGATATGCAAATTAAAGACATATATTCAAATTCAATAACCCGATTATATGTTATTCCTTGTAACAAAGATTGCTCTGAAAACAACCCATTAGATTGCCCAATTAGAAAACTCAATAAGTAATCGGCGGTTTCAAAATTACCTGTTTTGAACCTTCGGAAGGTTTCAAACCTTCCGAAGGTATTCAAACAACATTTGAATTTTCCAAAACAATTTGTCTTTTTCACATCGCCAATAAAACACGAAAATTAAGTTCTAATTAAAATTTACACGAACGCCTGCATAAAACATTCGACCAACGATAGGACCCCAAATCATCGAACTATCGAAGTGATTGGAAAATGGATTTCGTGCATCTAAAATTGGATTTTTCTGAACAAAGTTTGTAAGATTTTCGCCACCAAAATAAATATCAAGAAGCTTAAATCGCTTAGTGATTTGAGCATTTACAATTGTAAAATCAGGGAAATTTTTGGCAAGACGGAGGTTTTCAGGGTTTTGTTCAGTGTTCGGGAGCCTTCCACCACCATTATACTCAACCGTCAAATCGAAATTCCAGCCATTGTCGGGTGTATCATACATAAGATTAAAATAGCCTTTGTGCGGACTTTGAAGTGGTTTCTTTTCTAATTTCCCATTATAAGTAGTCTTCACATCGTTTAATCTATATGCAGTAGTAAGAACTAATTTTTGAATAGGCTCAAATTGGAGGTCAATTTGAAAACTATTAGAGTATGATTTACCATCAAGATTATAAAAATGAATAGCATTTGGAGAACGGTCTAAATCAGCAATAACTTGATTAATAAAATCGGTTCTATAATATTCAGCGTTTATAGTAAAGTTAGTCCCGAAAAGATTTAAAACAGTAGAAATATTTAATCCGTAGTTCCAGGCTTCTTCTGGGTTTAGTTTTTCATCTACGATAAAGTTACGGGCACTTGCAAGAAAGCCGACATTTTCAGCATAAATGTGAGCAAGACGATACCCTTTGCCAGCGGAAGCTCTAATTGTTGTTAGTTCGTCTAATGCATAGCGTAAGTGAAATCTTGGAGTAAGGAATGTTTTATAACCATTTGGAAAATCAGCTCTAAATCCGAGCAAAATTGTCAAATCGTGAATACTACCGAAATTCCATTCAGCAAGGACACCCGGAATAGATTCGTATTTACTGATTGATACGTTATCTAAATGTTCAATATAATTATCGTATTGGTAGCTTGTGCCTAAGGTAAGACCGTTTTCCTCAAAAGGCTCAAATTGATAAAGGATGTTTGTGTAGAAAGAGTTTTGTTCGACGTTGTATAATCTTTTCCCGTAGTTTGATTCGTGTTTGTGGTGTGTAAATGATACAATAGTTCCAAGGCTGGAAAAAGGTTCATCGCTAAAGATGAAGCCATTTTTTGTAAATGCTTCGAATCTTTTAGTTTTAACTTTAATTCCGTAAAAATTAGCATTATTGCCATTGAAATAGCCTTTTTGACCACCTTCACGATTTTCAATTAATGCACGCGCACCGGTAACAGATTCGAAAACTTCACCTTCATATTTCCAGCGGTTTTGGATATTCAGCATTGATACTTTGGGTTTATCAATAAAAGAATCGTTGTTTTTATCAATAGTGTTTTGATAGTAATTAGCGTGAGCAAGTAGCATTGTTGAAATTTTATCATCGATACGGAAAGTATGATATGTGTTCAGTTCACTTCGCCCCATCACATCACCATAAACATTGATATGAGTAGGTTCATAATTTTCAGGTTTCTTGTATTCAATATTTATTTGTCCCGTGATAGATTCAAATCCGGTTGTAACTGAGGCTGAACCTTTTGAGACTTGAATCGATTCCATCCAGGGTCCGGGGACATACAACAAACCATAGATAGAGCCTAATCCTCGAAGAGATGGTATTTTTTCAATCAGTATTTGAGAATAATTACCAGCAAGTCCGAGCAACTGTATTCGTTTTGCACCAGAAATTGCATCGCTATATTCGACATCGACCGATGGACTTACTTCGAAGCTTTCTGCTAAATTACAGCAAGCTGCTTTTTGCAAACCTTTTGAAGTAATTGTTTCTGTTTTTACTGCATTTGAATGCGATATTTCGATAGCAGATTTTTCGCCAACCACATTAATAGTCTCGGTTTTTAAACTTGGTGTAAGAACAATTTCAATTTCACCGTGATAATCGTGAACGTGCAGGGTGTCGCGTTCGTAACCAACGTAGCTAACAACAATAAAGTGCGCTTTTGGGGGCAATTCTATTTTAAAATAGCCGTTGTTATCAGTAAACGTTCCTTGATTGCTTCCAATGATTGCAATCGAAGCTTTTGGGAGAGGCTTTTTTTGATTGCTTTCATCCAGTCCAAATACCCTTCCAGAAATTGTTTCTGAAAGCAAATTTGAATGAAAAATGAACAATAAAGCCAATAGATTTATTATGAATTTCATTTTTAGTTCTCCTTAATTAAATAATAATAAACAAAATCGAAAAAGATTTGTTCAATAAACCAAAATTGAATAAGGAGAACTAAATTAAATTAGATGAGAAGTAAATTGAGGAGAATATTGTTTTTTGTTTTAGGTATTTATAAAAATCGAAGCTTTCAGAGACGTAGAATTCGGGAACAATAACATTAAAATAAAAAGGTAAGTTGTAATCGACTTTATGAGTGAAATTATATGTATGGTTTGAGAAATTATTATTTTGCAAGGATTTTTCAGTAAGCACAAGGTATTTTTCACCATTTTGGCAACATTCTAAATCTTTGAAAGCGAGCAAATTATTACTGCTTTCTGCCAAATGATTGCAACATAAATTTGAATGATTGTCTTTTGGATTGGTATGATGATGGTGGTCGCAACAAATGTGGTCCTTGCAAGTAGCAGCATCAGCAGATAAAGCAACAACCACTGAGTTTGTTGAATTGCAATAATGCAGATATACATTTACTCCAATATTTGAAGTAAAGATACAAATTATTTGCAATATTGCAATTACCTTAAACATTTCTTATAGCAAAAATATTAAAATATCTTATGATAAACAAAACGAATTAACTTGCAGTTTCATTTATGGGATTATTAGAAACTGAAATATTCGAGGTTGAGTTAGAATTGTCTGGAATAGTAGGAGCAATACTAATCGATGGTTTGACTGAAGTTATTTTTTCCTGAGTAGGAAGTGGGAAAGCACTTGCAAGCTTGTTTTGAATTACAGTTGGAGTTTCACCAGTTTGGACTGAACGGACACCATCGATTATCACAGAAAGCAGAAACATTTCTTTGTTGTGTAGATTTTGCAATTTATCAGCAATTGGCAACCATACGATATTTGCCATTAAAATCCCCCACATAGTCGCAATAAAGGCAGTTGCAATATGTCTAATCAATACGTTAGGGTCGGAACCAGCAGAAGCTAATGTATGGATAAGCCCCATAACTGTGCCAATAATACCCATAGTCGGGGAATATCCACCAAGTTTGTTAAATAGCGTTATATATGTATTATGGCGTTCAGAAATGGAATTGACTTCTGCTTCATAAATTTGCATTAAAGTATCCTGGTCGGCACCATCGATGCAAGCCTGGAAAAATTTCTTCATATAAGGATGTTCGACTTTATTCAGTCTATCTTCTAACGATAAAATACCTTCACGGCGAGAAATTGCAGAAAAGGAAACGATTTGGTTAATAATTTTCTTTACGTCATATTGTCGTGGAAAGAAAGCAGCGCGTAGAACACGAGGTATATTACTAAACACTTCCCACGAACTTCCCGCAAATCCTGCTGCAAGCGTTCCTCCGAACACAATCAACATTGCTGGCAACATAAAAAGGGTGGAGCTACCGCCCCCTTCCCAAAAGTAAGCGCCAAAAATTGCTATCAACCCAGCAATTATACCCAGCAATGTGTTAGATTTCATTCAATTATATATTAATTCAACTTTAGATAAGTTTTAGACTACAAAACAAAAAAAATATTGAAAAATCAACTTAAAAAATCCATTAAACTTTTTTGAAGAAGATTAGAACCAATTTGCAAGGAATATTGCAGAGCAATTTCTTCTAATCGTAAATCCATTATAACTTTTGCATAATCAGTATCTTCGTTTACAGTTTTAAGTTCTTTGTATCTAATTACTTCCTCACTCATTTGAGAAGATATATTTTCCATTCGATTGCGTCTTGCAGAAATCTGAGCAGTCAAGTTGTTCAGATTCTCATTTGTTACAGCTAATTTGGCTTGAAGGTCATTTAATTTTTCGACATCAAATTTGGATAGTGGGTCGGTTGCCTGACGAGGTGAACCATCGGGATTATAAGCAAGAACGTTATACACTTTGATTATATTTTCGAAAAATTCTATGCCTCCGGAACCGAACATTTCGTCTGCTGTAACATTAATTTTTTCTGATGATTTGGAATCTTTATTGATAATTCTATCTTCGAAATTTCCTTTGAAATAAATTTTAAGACCGGATGGGTTATCAGGAGTTGATTGCTCTTGAACAATTTCAAACGGGAATTTGTTTGACTGTGGCGGCTCATGAGTAATAGAATCGACAGTAGATTTTGTCCCGGAAAACAACAATTTACCGTTAAAATCAGCATTAGCATCTTTTATTATGTCTTCGAGTAGTCCGCGAACATATACACCAATCGAGTAAGTATTGCCAGCAGCCCCTGCGTGAGTTGCATCAACAGCTAACTGGCGAATCTCGCCAATTTTGTCGGAAATAGACTGCAATTTATCTTCTGATGCTTGCATTTCTCTAATAGATTGGTCAATGATATACTTATATTTTTCATTTTCCGCAATGAGAAAATCCATATTTTTAACTCGCACAAGCTTTTCTGGGGCATCAGCAAGATTGACAATATTTTTGCCCGTGGAAAGGCGAATTTCATTTTTATACTTGCTGTTTTGGATATTATCCAAATTTCGCAAGTATGTATTAACTGTCAATCCATTAGAGATACGCATAAATCACCCTTCGACTATCTGCCAAGATTAATTACTGTGGAAAGCAAATCATTTGTAACAGTTACAATTCTCGAAGCAGCTTCGAATGCCTTTTGAAAGCGAATGAGATTGACAGCTTCCTCATCAGTATTTACACCAATGACTGATTCCCGCTGATTGGAAAGCTGTTCAGCAACAAGTCTTGTTGTATCTTTTCCCGTCGTAGCTTCTCGGCTTAATGTACCAATTTTACCGATAAACGCGGAATAGAATTCGTAAGGTCTTTGATTTTGGAGAAATTTAGAATCCTGAGCTATGCGCCCAATTGCGAGAGCAATTTCAGCGTTGCCAGGTTCGCCTGGATTTTTTGAAAACGGTAAATTTTCAGGGGAGTTTTTTATATCATCAGAAATTTTAATAGTAGCTGCTGTAATTCGACCCGTTGATGGTTCAAAAAACAATCTTCCTGGCGGAGGTGAGGTTTTGTCGTTAAGACCATAACCTGAAATCACCAACTGATTTATTTTTTGAGCAAGGGCATCGACGAAATCATCAAGTTGCTTAACAATCGAAAAACCTTTGCTTTCAAGTGGGTCTAATGTTTCATTAAAATGCTTCAAATTTGAAGCAAGTTCTCCATTTTGAGGAGTAACGCGAGTAGCTAAATCCTTTGCTTTATCGTAAATTTCAATTGCAATAGTGATTTCACCCGAAGCAGAATTGTTTAAGTCTACTCTTCTTAATTCATTGTAGTTTGAACCCGTAATTAAATTCATTCCATTAAGGAAAACATTTGCAGAACCGTCTTGCTCGAATGAAACAGTAACACCTGCTAATTTGGACAATTCTTCTAATTTAAGCTGGCGTTGATCAACGTAAGTTTGAGCTTCAGTTTGCGAAAGAGTTTTAGAATTAGCGATACTTTTATTTAGATTTGCAACTTCCGCGAGTAAGGAATTGATTTGATTAACATTCAGAGAAATTTGAGTAGCAAGTTCATTACGTGCTTCGGAAAGTTGTTCGGAGGTGCGATTAAGCTTTTCAACAAGAGTTTGCGCTTTGCTAAGAATATTTTCACGAAGTCCAATATCCTCTGGTTTTATTGCCAATTCTTCGAAAGCCGAAAGGAAGCTGTTTAAGTCGTTGTGAATATTTAATTCGCTTGGTTCAGCGAGAATTGCTTCGATTCTCTGGAAGATTTTTTCATCATTTTCGAAAGTAGAATGGCGAGCAACTGTTGAACGAAGCTCTCTATCGAAAAATTCTTCACGGAAAGTGCGTAATTTTTGAGCAACAGCACCCGTTCCGATAAACTGCCCATTACGGAAAAGCGGAGAGGATTCACCCAGAACGGCAGAACGACGGGAATAGCCAGCAGTATTAACATTAGCAATATTGTTGCTGGTAACTTCTATTCCAAACCTTTGAGCGAGTAATGCCCTCTTCCCTATTTCCAGAGCAGAAAATGATGACATTTTTCAACCTATTAAGAAAAAATAAATTCTTTGCCATTTAATATTTTTTTGAATTTTTCTGCATCTTCAATAATTGAGCTTGCTTCACCAAATTTCAAGCGGTTTGCTTTTTTAAGATTTTCAATACATTCATTTAAAGCAAGTTCAGCAAGAAATGAATTTTTATCTTTTGCAAGTTTGGATTTTGAGCGATAGCTTTCTTCAAGGTATAGGGAAAGTTCGCTTATACTATTTTCCAACTTGCTATTAATTGAATAAATATCCATTTCTGGGTTTGGCAGATTTCTTCTGAAATCCTGGATTTTTTGGACAGGCTCAACTGCTTTCTTCCAAAGCAGAGTTTCTTCGTAATTTTGGGGTGTGCTCATTTTTTGCCTCCTTACAATTAAAATAACATCCTTGTAAAAACAATAAATATTCCAACTTTAAATTTGGACGTTACAAACGTAGTTATTACCATTAGAAAGCACTGCTAAAATATTGGAAACATTTGACTTAGCACGATTAGCAAGCACTCTATTAGTAAGGTTCAAGTCTTGTAGAATATTAACCAGTTTGGCTAAATTTCGCTTTAATTTGCGTAACTCTTTTGTATCTTCATTAGGGAATTGCTTTTCGATAGTTGAAAGTTTCAATTTCAAAGCTTCGGTTCTTGAAATATTTAGCCAGGACATCAAGTAAGCAATACGTTGTTCTTCCGCTTGACGCAAGCTTTTAGCAAGTTCCTCCTGAAATGAAGTAATCTCTTCGAGTTCTTTAATATTGAATTTCACTAAGGCAACTTTCTGTCGTTCAGCGAGACGAATCATCTCTTGAAGAAGTTGCTGCTCGAATTGTAGAAAATTGAACAGTTTGGCTAACATTTTGACCACTCCATTGGTATTTATTATTAATTTTCATCCTGATTTAAGTTTCTTTTTCATTGAAAAAATCGGCATAACGCAATACTTTCTTTACATACTGCTGAGTTTCGCGAAACGGCGGTATATCACCATATTTTCGAACATTTCCAGGTCCGGCGTTGTATGCTGCAAGAGCAAGGGAAAAATCACCACCGAAAGTATCCAGCATTTGGCGAAAATATTTAGCTCCTCCCATAATGTTTTGATATGGTTCATAAGGATTTCTTACACCAAGTTCGAGTGCTGTTCCGTCCATAAGTTGCATCAATCCTTTGGCTCCCGCGGGTGAAGTTGAATTTGGAATTCCAGCTGATTCAGCAGTAATTATCGCTTTTATAATATTTTCGGGCAAATTATACCGTCTGGAAGCTTCCGAAATAATTTCAGAATATGAATTTAGGCGATTTTTCACTCTATCGATAAAATTCCCGTTTAAATTTTGATTATAATTAATCGGAATGTTCTTTTTGGGTGCTAAATCGTTATTTTCTTTTACAGAAATAGGAACATTTACGGGTGCTTCTTTTGAGCTAATTGCGGGCAATTGTTCGCCAGTAAAATTCAAATACATAGCTTCGGCAATGCCAATTCCTTTACCAATTTTTGAGACTTCTTCTGAGAATAGCATATCAGCATAGCTTTCGAGGGTGTCTGCGCCAAATCCAATTTCTTCACCGTTGTTTTCTCCCTTGGAAAGCATAGCCTGCTTCATTTGTTTAAGCATCAGATTGATAAAAATCGCTTCAAAACCACGAGACGCTTTGGCAAATCCAGCTTTTTCCTCATCTGTTAATGCTTTTTTAGAATTTGTCGTTTGAATATGCTTATATTCATCAATTTTGCTCTGCAATATTGATGAATTGTTTATATTATTATCGTAAATTGGAATATCCATAAAGCACCTATTGAATTATCAACTCACCTTGCAAAGAACCAGATTCTTTGAGAGCCTGGAAAATTGCAATTAAATCGCGTGGTTTGACTTGAAGCAAATTTAACGCATCGGCAATATCCTGAACAGTAGCACCGCGTACGACCAGAGCGGAGGCAGCTCTAACTTCTTCCTGCGTTGTAATTTCTGCGCTTTCAGCAATTTGAGGTGGTCGAATTGTGAATGGAGCCGGTTGCGGAACAAGCACTTGTTTTTGAATTTGTATTTCCAATCCGCTATGAGCAATGACAGCGGGCAGAAGCTGGACGTTACCCCCGACTACAATTGTACCGGTTCTTTCATTTATTACTACTCTTGCAACGGGGTCAGCATTTACGTTTAGCCCTTCTATTTGGGCAATAAAACCAAATATCTGGGATTGAGAAAGTCCGCCTGGCAACTGTACCTGAACGCTACCAGCATCGATTGGAGTTGCAGTGCCATTAAGTCTAGGAGAAACATTAATTGCGTCGGCAATTCGTTGAGCAGTAGTAAAATCAGGTTCGCGTAAAGTAATTGTTATTGCATTATTGTTTATAAAATTGGAATTAATATTTCTTTCTAATATCAAACCATTTGGCACACGTCCGCTTGTGGTAACATTTTTTCCGAGCCGTGAACCAAAAGCTTGATAATCGTATCCACCAACCGACAATGGACCTTGTGCCATACCAACAATTTCACCTGTTGACAGGGACAAAGGCGTCATTAAAAGCACTCCACCTTGAAGCGATGAAGCATCGCCGATTGAGGAAACCTGAACATCGACTTTTGTCCCAGCTGCGGCAAATGCCGGGATAATTGCTGTTACCATCACAGCAGCAACATTTCGTGTTCGTGGATTAATCGAAGGCGGTGTTAGCCCAAATCGTTTTAGCATATTCACAACGGACTGGACTGTAAATGAAGCCTGAGGATTATCACCGGTTTGGTTTAATCCCGTAACAAGTCCATATCCGATTGCCTGGAAGCTTCCGGCACCCTGAATTGTGGCAATATCTTTAATTCGAGCGGCATTTGCATCGAAAAATATGATAATTATGAGAAAGATGGACGACAATATTTTAGTTATTGTTTTCATATTCATCAAAACAAAATTCTTAAAAATCTTGTAATAAGTCCGGGTTCCTGTGTTTTTGAAACTGTGCCATCGCCTTCGATAAGTAATGTTAAATCCATAATGTTGTATGAATAGACACTATTATCTGAATTTACATCAACGGGGCGCACAATTCCGCGAATGGTAATAGTTTGAGTTTCGCCATTGACTTTTGTTGTGCGTTTTCCTTCGATAAGTAAGTTGCCATTTGGTTGAACTTCGACAACACGGGCACTGAGCCGCGATCGAATTTTTTCGTTGCGTGTAGTTCGCCCCGAACCACGGAAATTGTTATTTGTGCCAATGTTTCCACTAACATTAGTATTAGATGTACCGGTTGAGAAGCCAACTCCGCCACCTAATTCGGTTGATTTTCTCTCTTCGGTTGAAGCGTTGTTATCAGCCTGAGTGTCTTCAACGATATATACCATTATCGCATCATCAACCTGGAAAGCTTTTACATCAGAGAATAAAGAACGTAAGCTTTGCTCTTGTGGCTTAAATTGAGCAAATATAAATTGAGAGTAGAGCAAACAGAGCAATATTAAAAATAATTTTTTCATTTTCATCTCGACGAAATTGAATTATTGGAAAGAAGAACAAATCCAAGCTCATTGACGGTTCCTGTAAGAACAATGTTACCTTGACCGCTTCTTTTCACACGAATAATATCGCCTGCACCACCATCTTGAAGTGCTGTCCCCAGTGTTTTAATTGAAATTGCACCTGATTGAGCTATGATAGTTACAATTTGTCCTTTTTTTATTATAATATCATTAGATAAATCACTGATTTTCAAAGGATTATCTTTCGGTATCCCATTTTTTGTAATTTTGCCAACTACTGAGTTATCAAGTACTAATTCACTTTCATTAAAATTAGTTACATCAACACGTTTAATTATAAAATCAGCATTTGACAAAGTTTCACCACTACGAACGAAACGTGTAGTAACGGGAATTAGACGGAATTTTCTGATTTTAACACGAATTTGTTCAGTTGAAATAACTTTCCCGTCCTTGATGAAGTCAATCCAAACGAAACCTAATCCTTTGAAATCATTAAAGTTATGTCTTAAAGAAGCTGAGACTGAACTTTCAACGAAAGAAATTGGGCGAATATTTTGAACAATCTCTATTTCAATATCAGCATTTGTCTGCGATTTAAGAAAATTTATGATAGCAGTCTCAATTCGCTCTTTCGAAAATGTCGATTGAGAATATGAAATAGATATATTAGCGAAGGAAAATAACAATAATAGCAATATTTTACAACAACGAACCATTTTGGCTACCGTTTAAGATTAACAGCAGTAGAAAGAATATCATCAGCAGTTTTAACCGACTTTGAATTTAGTTCATAAGCACGCTGTGCAGTAATCATATTGACCATTTCTTCGACAATATCAACATTTGCAGATTCAAGGTGGTGCTGAATAATTTCGCCCGTGTTGTTTGTCCCGGGAATTTCAAAGAAGGGTTGTCCCGAAGCAGGTGTTTCCTGGTAGAAATTATCGCCGATTGATTTAAGTCCAGTGGGGTTGATAAAACGAGCAAGTTCGATTTGCCCCAAAACAGTTGCATCAGTTGAGTTTTCAGTGAGAATACTTACCACACCATCTCTTGTTATTTGAATTTCTATCGCATCGGATGGAATTGTAAATCCAGGGTCGAGTGAATATCCTTGCGAGGTAACAATTTGTCCATTTCTATCGAGCTGGAACGAGCCATCGCGAGTATAAACAAGATTACCGTCGGGCTTTCGAATAACAAAGAAGCCGTCGCCATTAATCGCCATATCCAGTGGATTATTTGTTGAAGCAATATCACCCTGTCTGAATATTTTCGTTGTGGCAACAAGTTCGGTTCCCGAACCAATTTGAACTTCGTTGAGAGGTTCGACACCAGAACGAGCGACATTGCCAGCAGGTCTAAGTGTTTCATAAAGCAAATCCTGGAACTCGGGACGAACTTTTTTAAAGCCCGTCGTGTTGACGTTAGCGATATTATTTGCTATTATCTCAACATAACGTTGTTGAGAAGAAAGCCCGGTGGACGCTGTTCTTAATGTTTTATCCATTTTAAAACATCCCTGTTTATATTATTATTGATATCTTCCTATTGCAATACTTTTATCAAGAGTGCTGTCATTTGTAGCAATTACCTTGCTACCTGCTTCGAACATTCGTTGAAGTTCAATGAGTTCGACCATCTCTTTGACAATATTTACGTTAGAACCTTCAATCCAGCCTTGCTTAATAACGACTTCATCGGGATTGACAGGTTCGACATCAGCCATCCATTTAGCTATAAAATGCTGGTTAGAAATGCGCTGAATAGTATTATTATCCTGGGGTTTGGCGATGATTATGGTGCCGATTTCACGATTATTGGCGAAAACGTGTCCATTTTCAGTGATTTTAATATCAACTGATTTGAAATCAGTGAAACCTTCTTTTGAAATTAAGAATTCTTTCGGAATCACCAAATCACCGCCATATCCTTGTAATTTTTTGCCATCCTTGGCAATTATTTCCCCATCCGTGTTTATTGTGAAATTCCCTGCTCTGGTGAGATAATCCTTCCCTTCGATATCTTTCAGAACAAAGAAACCATCCCCTTGAATAGCCAAATCTAATGGGTTATCTGTTTGCTGGAAGCTTCCTGCTTCAAATACAGTGTATGAGCCAATTGGCGGGTCATTTTGTTCGACATCCCCTTTTACATTATAAAAGTTTGCTCGTGCATCAATAAGATTTCTTTCAAAAACGCCTTGCCTTCTGAAACCAGTAGTATTGGCGTTTGCCATATTGTTTGCAGTTACTTCAAGTCTGGTCTGCTGATTGAGCATACCCAGAGCTGCTGTAAAAAATTCCTTTAACATTTCGTTTCATCCTTGAAAAACTATAATATTTGCAACAATGATTATGCCATTAGAATTTTCAGTTGTATTAATGGCAAACCAACTTTATTAATCAATTGAAATTAAATAAGTTACAAGTATCGACTAAAAGAAAAAATCAAGTTGAATATTAAACAATGAGAATATTAATGAACAAAAATAACCACCAGGATGGTTATTATTTTCGCAAATCTTTGAGAGGCAGTGTAACAAAGAAGGTAGAGCCTTTTTCTAATTCGCTTTCCACTCTGATAGAACTATGATTTATTTCGGCAAATTCTTTGCAAAGCACCAGTCCCAGACCTGTGCCTACTTCGTTTGCAGTTCCAAGAGTTGAGTTGTAGCTATCAATTTTGAAAAGATTATCCAACGTAGCTTCGTCCATACCAACTCCATCATCTTTGACATAAAGCTCGACATAATTATCGTCTATTGGCTTGCAACCAATCCAAATATTTCCACCATAGTTAGTGAACTTGATTGCATTAGAAATTAAGTTTCTGAGAATTGTATTTAATATGTTTAAGTCTGAGAATACAATAATATCACTATTAAGTTCGTTGTGCAGAGTAATTTTTTTAGCATCAGCAGTAGCGGAAGAAAGCGATACGTTTAGTTCAACTATCTGGAACAAATCAACGAATTCAGGAGTGTATTTAATTTTACCACGTTGAATACGTGACCAATTAAGCAAATTTTCAAGAAGCTTATGGAGATTAATAGCAGATTTATTAAGAGCAGTGGCAAGTTCCTGAATATCTTTTGTAGAAAGCTGGTTAATATTAGAGGATAGATATTTTGTTAAACTCATAAAGCCTTGAAACGGTGAAATTAAGTCGTGAGCAATAACAGAAAAGAATTTATCTTTTGCAGCAAGCGATGCTTTTAGTTGCTCTTTGGAATTCCGGAGTTGCTTATTCAGTTCCATTATTTCAGTTGCTCTCTGGTCGGTCAATCTATTGGATAGTTTAAGAGCAACAATTAGATTTTTCATTTCTTCTTCGTTTCTTCTTTGTTCGGTAATATCCATAGCCGAACAAACTAAAAATTCAACTTCATTTGTTTGGAAATTAATTTTTGGTGTAACTTTAATTTTGAGAAGTCGCTTATTCCCTAATTTATTAAAAATAAATTTATCAAAATATTGAGGATACTTGCTTTTCCACACTTTATTGAAAATTTCTCTCAGCTCCGATGCTTCGAAATGAGGTAGGAAATCATCTAATGTTATTGCAGTTGAAGTGTCCTCCACACCAAAGAAATCCGCAAAAGAATGATTGAAAAGTTTAATCGAAGAAGGTGAATCCATATACCAAATAAGCAAATCGACATTATCGAGAAGTAATTGCTGTTCGAAAGCTTTACTATGAAGATTTTTTTCAGCAAGTTTCTTTTCAGTAATGTCTTCAATGATGATAATACCACCATTATTTTCATCATTATGAACGAGTGGAACGCCACGAATATTACAAAAGATAGGTTCGTGGATTTCACGGGTTTGCACTTCTACATCTTTTAATTCGATAATATGGTTTTGGAGAACTTTTTTTATTTCATTGCAGTATTCAGCAGAACAAAAAACTTGTGAGAAAAGGTCTTTCCCAATAACATTTTCTTTGCAATAATTATTGCGTAAATAATTTGTAAAGAAGTAATCATTGGCAAATATAACTTTGCCAGAATTATCCAAGACAATTATAGAGATTGGTGATTTATCAGCCAAAGTTCTATATTTTTTCTCGCTATCAGAGTAAGCTTTTTCTAATAATTTTCGTTTAGTAATATCTAAAATTTGAATAGCCAAATACTTTTTGTCCAAAGGATAAACTGTGATTTCGTAAAAACGGTTAGTATTTTTATTCGACAGTTCAAAGACACTTGGGACAGTTACATTAGATAATTTATCAATAAAAGCAAGGATATCTGAAGAGAATAGATAAGATAATTTATTAATACTTTTGTTTAGAAAATCACTTTTTGATACTTCGAAAAAATCTTCAAATGCTTTATTTGCATCAAAAATGATATAATCGAATTTATTATTTTCAACAGGAATAATCTCTAATAATACAAAAGCAATATTAATGTTTTCGATGAACTGATTATATATATCTTCTCTTTTCATAAACAAATTAGTAATTATATATTCAACTTAGAATATATATAATCGACACTTTTGAAAATTTCTTTAAAATCAAACAGACTTAAAAGTTCTTCTTCGGAGAAATGTTGCATTAATTCATTATTTTCTTTAAGAGATTGCATAAAAGGAACTTTTTCGTTCCAGGTTCGCATTGCAGATTTTTGAACTAATTCGTAAGCAATTTGCCTTTTAAGTCCTTTGCGAGCAAGAGCAAGCAGAACTTTTTGCGAGTTATACAGTCCGTTTGTAATTTCAAGATTTTTCATCATATTTTCGGGATATACAATAAGATTATCGAGGAGATTAATCGCACGGCGAAGAATATAGTGGCAAGAGATAGTGCTATCGGGGAAAATAATTCTCTCAACAGAAGAGTGAGAAATATCACGTTCGTGCCAGAGAGCATTGTTCTCGATTGCTGCCAGAGCGTTTGTTCGCAGGAGCCTTGCTTGCCCAGAAATATTTTCGCTACTTATTGGATTGCGTTTATGAGGCATAGCGGAGCTACCTTTTTGCCCTTTCGAGAAATATTCCTCTGCTTCGAGCACCTCAGTCCTTTGCAAATGGCGAATCTCTGTGGCAATTTTTTCGAGCATAGAGCCAATCATAGCAATTGAATGCAAAAATTGAGCGTGGCGGTCGCGTTGAACAACTTGTGTAGAAATTATTGAAGGACGCAACCCTAATTTTTCGCAAACATATTCTTCAATAAACGGAGGGATATGCTCGTAAGTGCCAACTGCACCACTGATTTTGCCAACTGCAATTTCCTCGATTGCCTGCTTCATTCTGTTTATGTTTCTTCGACATTCATCCAACCATAAAGCAAATTTCAACCCAAAAGTCATTGGCTCAGCGTGGACACCGTGGCTTCGTCCAATGCAAACAGTATATTTAAATTCATTGGCTCGTTTAATTAGCACTTGTTCCAGGTTGCTGAGTTCTTCGAGAATAAGTTCGCCCGCTTGTTTTGCTTGGACAGCAAGAGAAGTATCGAGAACATCGGAAGAAGTCATACCTAAATGGATAAAACGAGAGGGTTCGCCGACCTGTTCTTCAATACTTGTCAGAAAAGCAATAACATCGTGTTTGGTTGTTTGCTCAATTTCATTTATTCTATTGATGTTAATTTTAGCTTTGCTTCTAATTTCGCTAATGATTTCAGGAGGAGCAATACCAAGTTGGACCTGTGCTTCGCAAGCAAGAATTTCGATTTCAAGCCAGATTTTGAATTTATTTTCGTCTGACCATATATGAGCCATTTCGGGCAAAGTATATCTTTCAATCATATTAAGAAAACACTAAAAGATTAACATAAATTATTATCAAAATTAAAGAAAAATCTTTATTTTTCTTAATTAATTTATGGCACATTTAGGAAATACTATTTTGAGGTTTGAAGTGAAATTCTTTTTGTCTGCTTTATTATTGATTTGTTGTGCCACTATTGCAAGTGCCAGACAACCGCTCTGTGCATTCAGAGTAGAAAATATATGGTATTTTTTGACCGAAGATGGCAAAGAAATGTGCAAACCGATGATTTTAGACGGAATTTCGCACTATTCAGAAGGAAAATTTGCTGCACGCAAAAGGACCAAAGATACAGTTTATTTTGCATATTTCGATATTAATGGAAAAGAACTTTTTAAAGTAAACACTTCGCTGCCATTTCAATTTAAGCAAGGATATGCATTAACAGTCAAGTATTTTGATGAAAAAGGGACGCAACGACTTTATGGGATGATTGATAGCACGGGCAAAACGATTTTTGATAATGTTTTGCCTGATGCCCTGGAATTTTCGGATTCGCATGCATACATTGATGACTACGACAAAAAAGGTTATATTAATTTAGATGCTGAGTTTGCTATTCAGATACCCGACACGCTGGTTGGTTATAGATTTTCGGAAGGATTGGCAGCTGTTTCTAATGCTGAAATGAAAATTGGTTTTATTAATAAAAGTGGTGAAATTGTTATTCCTTTGAAATATTACGAAGCAGGGATTTTTTCGGAAGGATTATGTAAGGTGTTTGGAGAAGACGGCTTTGGATTTATTAACAAACAGGGCGATTTAGTAATTGCGCATAGATTTGATGAAGCAAGAAATTTTTTTGAGGATAGAGCATTTGTAGGTATTCTTGATGATGATTACAAACTGACCTGGGGATTTATTGATAAGGACGGAAGAATGATAGAAAGCTACATTTATTCAAATGTATTAGATTTTAGCGAGGGATTGGCAGCTGTCCAAAAAGACAATTATTGGGGCTATATCGACAAAAATGGCAATACAGTGATAGATTTCAAGTATAATGACGCAGATAGTTTTAAAAATGGTTTAGCTTTTGTAGTCGATAGACAGAACAAAAAGGCAGGATATATAGACAAGAAAGGGAATTTTTTTATAACATTCAATAAATTTGAAATTCTCATTGATTTTAGAAGTAACAGAAAATTCTTTAACTTCCAGTAATATGAATCGAACATTGTTATTTTTGCTTCTTTTTGCTTCAATTAACTTATATAGCGAAGAAGTTGATTCAAATAAAGTATTTCGGCTAAAACAATTGAATATTGAGGGCAGTAGAATTGTGTCGCAGAAGGAGCTTGAATTTTCTGCGATTAATATTCTTACTCGGAGTGATATCGAACGTTCCAATTATTTTCAGATAAGCGAAATAATATCGAAATCACCAGGAATTTTCATAAAAAATTATGGAGGACTTGGAGGATTAAAAACTGTTACATTGCGAGGAACGAATTCAATGCAAACAGTTGTAGCATTTGATGGTATTCCACTGAATTCCATTCAAAATGGGAGCTTCGATTTAACGGGAATACCTTTAAGTATAATTGACAAAGTTGAAGTTACACGAGGTGGTGCAAGTAGCTCTTTTGGTAGCAATTCCATTGCGGGTGCAATAAATTTTGTCCCAAAAATTGCTGATAGAAACGAACTTGATTTGTTTGTAAAACACACTTCATTTGCAGAAACTCAGGTGATTTCTTCGTACAATTTTAAAATCAATTCCGTAAAAAACTCGATTAATATTGATTGGACAAACAGTTCTGGCAATTATCCTTTTGAATTCTTACAATTTGGCGAAAAGAAAACAGTTAGAAGAAACAACAATTATTTCAAGAATTTCACCATTTCATATAGCAATGAGTATTTGAACAATATTAGTAATGTCAGGAACACATTAATTTATGAAAAATCAAAAAGAGGTGTTCCTGGTGCTGTTCTGCAAGGTAGGATTGAAGCAGCGAAAGCTAAATTAAGTGAGCAGAAAGTATTTGCAAAAAGTAGCTACGATTATTTTCAATCAGAGAATTATTTGGTTGGACTTGATGCTGCTTACAGATACTCATATATGCAATTTATTGACCCAGAATTACCTTCGATGAACGGGGTAGGTACAAACAATATATTTAAAACGAATGATTTTATTGTTCAATCAAAAATTGGTTTCAACTTTGAAAATAATGAGTTATTTATAAGAACAGGGGCAAATTATTCACTACTCGAAGGTGATATGCTCGACCCGAAAGCAGGGGAAAAAGTTCATAGACTAAATCCATTTGTTATAGCAAGTTATTCGAATATTCTTTATCTTTTTAATTCAAAAATTACGTCTAATATTTCTACGAGAGAGGACTTTTTTGATGATGGAAGTCCAGCATTATCGCCATCAATTGGGTTAAAAATTGATTATGATTGTGTATATATTAAAATCCTGAATTCATTTAATTATCGAAAACCAAGTTTCAACGAAATGTATTATCTGAACTATGGGACAAAAGATTTACGACCAGAGAAATCCACAAATTATACTCTCACATTTGGAAGTAATTACCTTGAAAGATTTCAGGTTGATTTCAGTGCTTTCTTGATAGAAACAAAGGACCAAATTATTGCAATTCCCAAAAGTCCAATATCTTGGAGTGCTGCAAATATAGACAAAGTCGAACATAAAGGTATTGAAATATCATTGTTTGCAAAGTGTCCTGAATTATTTATTGAAAAAACGGGTTTTAATTGGACATTACAATCATCGATGAACAAAACGAAAGGTTCGCTATTTTACAACAAACAGTTAATCTTGACCCCACAGGAAATTATAAATGGCTATATATTAATGAACTTTGATTATTTGAAATTTTCTGTTGACTTCGACTATACTTCGTTTAGATATGCTGACCCTGAAAATAATAAAAATAATATTTTGCCGAATTACTTATTACTCGATTTCGGAATAATCATACCTATCAAGATAAAAAGTAATGAAATAAACTGTATTGTAGATTGCAAGAACGCTCTTGATAAGCAATATGAAATAATTCCAAATTACCCAATGCCTAAGAGACAATTTATTATTGGATTAAATATAAAGTATTAGATTACCAGACCCATTCGTGTTTGCTTTCGCGTGTCATTAATTCATTGATTGCTTCTTTTGGAGACAAGTTTTCGAAAAGGATGCGATATACTTGCTGAGTAATGGGAAGTTCGACATTATGCCGCTTGCCAAGTTCAATAGCGGAAATCGTAGTAGCAACACCTTCGGCAACCATTTTCATAGAAGATGTAATTTCAAGCAAAGTTTTTCCTTTGCCAATCAGTTCGCCAACAAGCCTATTTCTACTATGTTTACTATTGCAGGTAACGAATAAATCACCTAAACCTGATAATCCGGAAAAAGTCCAGGGATGAGCACCACAAGCCACACCAAGACGAACAATTTCGGCAAGTCCGCGAGTAATTAAAGCGGCTTTTGTGTTGTCGCCATATCCAAGACCGTCAATTATACCAGAGGCAATTGCTAAAACATTCTTCAAGGCACCACCAATCTCAGTACCAACGACGTCATTGGAAGTGTAAACACGAAACTCGGGGGTTGAGAACATTTCCTGGCATAGTTTTGCTTTTGAAATATCGCTTGAAGCAGCCACAACAGTAGTTGGAATTTTTCTCGATACTTCTTCTGCGTGCGATGGACCACTGAGAACAACGAAATTGTCTTCTGGCAAGTTTGTTATTTCAAAGAATATCTGAGATATTCTGTAAGTTGTGTTCTGTTCGATACCTTTGGAAGTATTGATTAATATTCTATTGGAAAAATCAGTGTTTGCCAATTGAGAAAATACTGAACGGATATACTGCGTCGGGACAGCATTAACAATTACATTATGCTGTTCGAACTCGTCGAGTGAATTAGTTGCAATAAGTTTTGAATTTAGAGAAATTCCCGGAAGATACGTGCTATTTTTATGCAGAGAATTTATCTCGTCTGCAACTTCCTTTTCATTAGCCCAGAGCAAAACATCAAATTGATAAGACAACAAATTAGCAAGTGTTGTCCCCCATCCACCTGCACCAATAACAAAAATATTTTTCAAATTATTTATCCGCTTTCCCGAAAATTTTGATTAGATGTAAATTTTTGAAACGATTTTCTTGCCCACTAAGAAGGCGTTTTATATTTGAACGATGAGTATAAATAACTAATAAAGTAATCAGAAAAGAGAAATAAACAAGTATTTCATAGTTTGGAATATTAACGTGGAATAAATTATATCTAACAATCAAAGATGAAGGCAAAGTGAAGGCAGCGGCGATAGAACCCAATGAAACATACCCAGAAAAAATCACAGCAAGGATAAATATCCCGAGTGCAATTGAAACATCAACGGGAAGAATAGCCACCATCATACCGGCAGCTGTGTTTATTCCTTTTCCACCTCTAAATCCCACAAAAACTGAGAAAACGTGACCTAAAATTGCAGAAATACCCGCAATAATTTTTACAATTGTAATATTTTCAAAACCAGTGGTATTGGGAAAAGAAATCCCATTAGCGATAACGGGGGCAATTAAGACAACAGCAAGAACACCTTTTAAAATATCTATTACTTGAACGGTAAGTCCCCATTTCCAACCTAATACACGGAAAGCGTTAGTGCTGCCCATATTTCCGCTGCCTTTCTCACGGATGTCGAAACCGAAGAAACGCTTGCTGATAATGACAGCGGTTGGGAAAGAGCCTAATAAATAGCTGAACAAAGATACGATTAAAATTTTAAGAATAGCTTCCATAAAACAAACTTAACACAAAATACACAAAAATAAGACAACAAAAATAACTTAAAAAATTATATTAATCAAACATAAGCACTAATTAATTATTAATAAGAAACGCAAATAATCAATAAATATTATATATCAGTAGCTATCCAAAAAACTTCATAACCTTACGGAAGGTATCAAACCTTCCGAAGGTTATGAAACAAGAACTTATTTAACAATCAAATTGCAAAATTATAAATATCTATGGATAACACCTTCGTGGCGTTTGAAAATTGGGTCGTAATTTTTTACTTCACGACCGAAACAAACACCAAGTTGTTCGTAGAAGGCAATTTCCTGCAAATCAACATATCTCTGTTTGATTGCTTCTGATGTTGGGAGATAAGAAATCTCGTTACCTTCGACACCAACGACAGTAACACCATAAATACCTTCAAGAAGAAGAAGGACGGCAGCGCCACCACCTTGCTTGCCGAAAGCAACATCGTAAGCTGTGGTTCCGCCCGCTCTAACTAAATGACCAAGCTGCACTTCCCGAATTTCGGGGTACATATAAATTCCATCAACATATATACCTTCGTTTTTAAGGACGTCTGTCCATTCAGTATCTTGCTTCATAAAGTATTCCAGTTGCTTACGAATATATTGTCCAACACCTGATAGTTTCTGGTGACCGAAAGAATCCTGACCGGCAGTTGAATCTGTGAAATATTTGCCTTCTTTATCTTTTACGCCTTCTGCTGCAACAATTATGTATGTGGAGCCTTTGACATCGGAATGAACCAAACGATTAATATAAGTTTTCTTAAAATGTTGATAAACTATTTCATAATCAACATTAATTTCAGGAATAAGAATGCAGTCAGCGTCTGCGCCAACACCACCACGAAAAGCAGTGTGTCCCGCATAGCGACCGAAAACTTCAATAATTAAGGCACGATTATGTGTAAGACCAGTTGTGCGAAGTTCATCAGTAAATTTAGCGATGCGGTTGATTGTAGAATCACCACCAACAGAATAAGTTTGTAAGTCCAAATCCATAGTTTTTGGAACGTGTACGCAAGGTATGCCATTATTGTATAGGTCGACAACAACGGAACCCGTGTCGTCGCCACCCGCAATGATTAATCCATCAATACCGTGCTTTTTCAAGCCATCTCGTATTCTATCATATTTATGTTCATCTTTTATCTTGCTAATTTTAACTCTTGAATGACCGGCTTCTGAACCAGCCACTCCGGAGTGAATTCTGTCAATTCGAGACTCATCCATAATAACTAAATCGAGATTAATCAAATTATATAAACCAGCGTAACCATTAGGAATAATAGCAAGTTCAATATTATTTCTCAAAGCCATACGTGCAGCACCGTTGATTACGGCGTTTAATCCACCGCAGTCGCCGCCACTTGTAATGACACCCAGTCTTTTAATTTTGTTCATTTAAACTCCTCAATAATTTTAAACAAATGATTTATGTAATTTTATACAATATTTGTTAAATTTGCAAGTTAAAAATAAATCATAATATTGCTTAGTTGAAAGTGTGTGTTATGGACGAACAAAATATTAATATCGTTGAAAATAACAATGTCAACACTGAACCAATTGAAGAAAAAGATGAAAAAGAGCAAATGATTGAAGAATTGAGCGATATGCTTGCTCAAACATTTATTGACAATATAGAGGTTTTGTCTTCAATCGCATTACTTACTGAGAGATTTTATGACGGGAGCCATTCACGATTTGTCGCTGAAAAATGCTTGATGGTAGCCGAAGAACTCGGAATGGACGAGGAATCGACTTATGAGTTAAAAATTGCTGCTTTGCTGCACGATATTGGGAAAATTACTTTTTTCGATTCGGCACTGCATAAAAATATAAATGAAATGTCGCCGCTTGAATACGAGCATTACAAATATCACGTAGATGTTGGAGTATATATATTAAAAAAACATAAACACCTGGAGAATGTTGCGAATATTGTGTTTCAACATCACGAAAAACTTGATGGTTCGGGCTTTCCACAAGGTTTGAAAGAGGACAGTATTCTTCCTGCTGCAAAAATCATTAGTGTAGTAAATTTCTTTCACAATACTGTTTATAAAAAGCCAAGAACACGTTCGGGGGCACCAGCACGACCTACAATGTTAATGGATATTAATGCCTTTTTGGAGGCAACCAAAACAAAATATAATTTTGCATTAAATTTTCTACATAACAGGCGTGGAATACTTTTTGAGAAAAAAGTTGTTGAAGTGTTTATTGACATTATTCAAGCAGAAAGAATGAGCCTGGGACAAAAAGCAGTTATGAGAGTACCAATAAACAAAATCGAACCCGGGATGGTATTTGCGGAAGATTACTACACAAAACAAGGAATATTAATTGCAGCAAAAGGCGAAGCAGTAAAGAAAGAAATGATACCTGCATTAGTACGTTTTGCTGAAAACGACCAGCTACCTATGAAAATTCTTGTATTAAAATAGAGAGTGAAAAAATGGCAAAAGAAACAGGAGAGCTTGCAAATGTACTTGTTATAGACGATAGCGACACCTATCGTATGATGATGAAAAAGGTAATTGAACTATATTTTTATGCTAATGTACATCTTGCCGAAAATCCAGGTGAAGCATTTGAGATGATACCTAAAATTAGTCCTGATTTGATAATTCTTGATATGCAGATGCCTGTAATGGACGGTTTTACTGCTTTGAAAAATATCCGTTCTATTGATGGCACGAAAGATATTCCTGTTGTTGCTTTCACTGCTTTAAGTACTTCAACACTTGTTGCTGAGCTTGTCAAATGGAAAATCAATGATTTTATCAAAAAACCTACAACAACAGAAATTATAGTTAAAAAATTGAAGCCATTTTTACCGCTAAAGAGAGATATTGGATTATAAGAATGTCGAAAAGTATAGATGAAATAATAAAGAAAAAAAGTCCGATTATTTTTCTATTCGGTCAGGAAGAATTTCTAATAGGCGAAGCATTAGAGAAATTAATAAATAGTTACTTCCCCAATAAAAAAAACACGTATGATTTTGATTTATTGGATGGCGGAGAAATCGACGAAAGAACAATTGTCGAGAGATGTTCGTCATTTCCTATGATGAGCGAGAAGCGGCTTGTTGTTGTCAAAAATTCAGAAAAACTATTCACGGGACGTAGCAAAAAAGCAGATAAAAATTCATCTTTGGCAAAATACTTAAGCAGTCCATCAGATTTTTCAACTTTGGTATTTGTTGCTTTCATAGATACTTTTTCAGGAATTGGTGCAGGACTTGCAGGCAAAAACAAAGCTAAATTTGAGAAAATGATTGAGCAAGCGAAATACCCGTACAACATTTTGTTGAAAAATTACGATTGGATTGAGTTTCCAAAACTGTATGATAACCAAATTATAACGTGGATAAGAGAAAGATTCAAAATTTACGGTAAGCAAATTTCGCAAGAAGCGGCAAATCTACTGTTTGCACTAACGAGCGGAGAATTGCGAGATATTGCAAACGAAGTAGAAAAGATATGTTTGTTTGTTGGAGATAGCAAAGAAATTACACTTGATGATATTTCAAAGGTAACAGGTAATAGACGAACCAATAACGTATTTGAGTTGCAAAAAGCCATAGGAGTTAAAAATATAGCCCTTGCTAACGAAATATTGTTTAATATGCTTGCAACCGAACGCCAGGAAATGCTCATTATTACAATGCTTACCCGATATTTTATAGCAATTTGGAAAGTGCAGGAATTGCTTCAAAAAACAAAAGATTCCAAAGAAATTGCCGATGCAATTGGTGTAAACTCTTATTTTATCAAAGATTATATTGAACCTGCGAAAATTTATTCTAATAAAGCAACTGAAAATGCAATAATATCACTTTGCGAAGCCGATTTTGAACTAAAATCATCGGGTGGTAATAATATTTTGACCTTGCAAAATCTAATCGAAAAGATTATTAATTACAACTAATCATTGAAAGACCAGGTAACTGATAGATGAAATACTCTATCGAGCATAGGATAATTGCGAACACGGTAATAATACTGCCCCAAGATATTCTCGAAGCTCAGCCTTAAATAAGCATTCCCAAGTTTCAAAGCAGCAAAAACGTTAAGTCCATTACCAAGCCATTCACCCTTAACATCAGTTTCTACAAAATCTTTACTAATCGGATAGAAGTGAAGTCCCTTTATTGGAGAATATATTTCAGCTTCCAGTCCTGCTTTTAAAATGCTTTTTCCAACGATGTATTCGTATGCAGCGGCAAGATTAGAGTAGAACAACGGGTAATATAATTCCTGGTGATTGTTTGTCTCGGAGTACTGAGAAACAATTTTGGTGTCTAAATAAATTTTGTCGAAAAATTTATCAGACCAAAATATTGAAATTCCAAAAGAATTTCTGCTATTGCAGTCGCAATCATCTGAATAAATCACATAGTTTTTGTTTAACGATAATCTTGCTATCAATGGATTATTTGTCCGACGATAGAAAATAGTTGATTTAATATTTAAATAATTCCAATATGAATTGAGTAAAAATAAATAGTTGGTTTCAGTTGCTCGGGTGAGACCTTGCGATAGATTTGGAAGAATTTGAAACTTTGAGAAATCAAGTTCGTGCCTGGAATTAATAAAATTGAGAGATATACGGGCAGCGTAGGAAAGTAAATCATAATCGAATTTTCTTTCATATCTTATTCCAGAAGAAAGATTAATAATATCAGAAACAGGTATTTTAACTTTAACAAAAGAATTACCTGAAAATTTATCGAAAGATTGAGTGAAAGTGTTTTCTTCAATTGATGTTTGCTCAATGGTGGCTCCAATAATCAAATTAAGGAAAGGCAACAAATGATAATCTACTAAAAAGTTTGTTCCATAGAGAAAAGTATTGTAAATACTTTTTCCTTCGGGTTTAATTTGTAAGATTTTGTCATCATTTTCAAATCGAAGTTGATTTTCCTGATGCGAAAAATAAAGATTGAATAAGTACTTTGAAGTATATGAATGGGAAGAAGCAGTTAAAATCAGGTCAGTAGTGTAGTTTCTTTCACGAAAATTATTGAATAATACGTTTGTTTCAAACTCATTGCCAGGATTGGCCGCATTTTCATCCACTCCCCCATTTAATCCATATTTTTTGTTGTTAAATATGTAATTTAGAGAAATAGAGTTAATGCTATCGAGGTTATAACGTAATGTAGAACGAACCTGCCAGTGTTCAATTCCTTGATTTGTATAACGTCCGTCGGCACCTAAATTACTAAAACCAAATGCGTAATTTAATTTTGAAGTAATATTTTGGCTTAACTGTCCATCAGAAGCAATTAGTTCATAACCTGATTGGGAATACCAGAATTTAGTAAAAGGAGAGGCAGTATTGTATATTTTTTCTTGAAAATTTATTGCAACCGATTTTCCTGTTAGCAGGACGGCATCTGAACCCTCCAATATTTCAATGTTTTCGAATTGTTCGGGAGAAATGCGGTTGATTTCTGAATAATCGTATTCAACACGAGAAAGTCGCACACCATTATAACACACAGAATTATCGCGTGCATTACCAGAAAAAGCTGAAAAATAGGTATTATGTCGAGGAAAACCCAAATCGAGTTTGTAATAACTATTTCTTTTGAAAATTATATCGCTGGTGGAATAAAAATTGTCGTAATTAATCTCTCTTTTACTGATAATAGACTGGTAATCAACAACAGAACCGTGAAAGCGTGAGGGAAAAATTTTGAGAGTGTCGTTAATATTTATTTTCAAAGTGTCGTTGGAAAGTGACTGCTCATAAATAAATAATAAAAACAGCAATGCTACAAGTTTTCTAAACATTTATTGCAAACGCTAATTATAACAAAATAATAAAACAAAAATAATCAGTTTGGTTCAAAAAAAATAAAAATTTTGTATTTTTGTTGTTTTCATAAGTAACAAGAAGGATAAAATGTACGAGAAATTAAAGTCGGTGCTTGAAAAATACAAAGAGTTAGAAGAAAAATTGAACAATCCTGAATATTCAATGAACCCCAATTTGTTAAGAGAATTAAACAGAGAAATAAAGCAAATCAAGCCAGTTGCATTGGCAAGCGAAAAATACATAAAATTATGCGACTACTTAAATTCAGCACGTGAATTGACCGAACAGAGAGATGTTGACGCTGAACTTAAAGAACTTGCATATATTGAAATTGCAGAATTGCAAGAACAAATCGAAAAGATGGAAGAAGAACTCAAATTTCTGCTCATACCACGTGACCCAAATGACGATAAGAACTGTATTGTAGAAATACGTGCGGGGACAGGTGGCGACGAAGCTGCTATTTTTGCTGGAGACTTGTTTAGAATGTATCAAAGATATGCTGACAAAAAGGGTTTTCGACTGGAAATAATTGATTTCAACGAAAGCGAGCGAGGTGGATTTAAGGAAATTATTTTTTCGTTGAGTGGCGAGGAATTATATGGATTGATGAAGTTCGAAAGTGGTGTGCATCGAGTGCAACGTGTTCCTGAAACAGAAGCAAGCGGTCGCATTCACACATCAGCCGCAACTGTGGCAGTGCTGCCCGAAGCTGAGGAAGTTGACATTCAAATACGTGAAGAAGATTTACGAATTGACATATTCCGTTCGGGTGGTGCGGGTGGACAGAATGTAAATAAAGTGGAAACTGCTGTTCGATTAACGCATATTCCAACGGGTATAGTTGTTTCCTGTCAGGATGAACGCTCTCAACTTAAAAACAGAGAAAAAGCGATGAAAGTGCTTCGTTCTCGTTTATATGAGATTGAATTGAAGAGACAGCAGGAGGAAATTGCATCATCAAGACGCTCAATGGTCAAAACGGGTGACCGCTCAGAAAAAATCCGCACTTATAATTATCCTCAAAATAGAGTTACAGACCACAGATTAGAGGGAGATGCAAAAAATTACTCACTAAAAGAAGTGATGGACGGAGATTTAGACCCAATCATAGAGGCTTTGCGAATTGCAGAAAGAGCTGAAATATTAAAAAGTAGCCAAATATAATTCTATTTACTTGGACAAAATTGATTATTAAGCAAACACTTTAATTGGGTTGTCCAAAAAGTAACTTTTTAAAACTTTCGGAAAATTTAAAAAATCAAACAGTGTGGCTGAAAAAAGAGGCAGGACATTATAAAAACCTATGTTTTTTTATCTGAATTTATACCATTAGGCACCATAGGAATAATAAACTTCAAGGAAATAGTGAATAAAGATGATTTCAGTTATTACCAGGTTTTTCCCAAATAAATTAAATCAAAGTTGTTACCATCGAAAACACCGTAACAAGGGTTATTAAGCCACTCGCCTAAATTTACATATTTACCTTTTCCAAAGTCAACAATTTCAGCTTTATGACGATGTCCCATTACTACAAAATCGAAATTTTCGTTCAAAATTTTGTTTTTGGCAAAATCCAGCATCCCATCGGCTTCGCCATATTTTTTGTTTGATGTGTAGGAACGGCTTTTTCGGGAACTGTGTGAGGCAAGTTTGATGCCGCAATCAGGGTGTATTTTTGAGTAAAGCCATTTTGCAAGTTTATTTCTTAATATTTTTTTTAGTATCAAATACATTCCGTCGTTATATGCTTTGCCGTCACCGTGAGATAAGTAAAACCTTTTGCCAAAATAAATTCTTGTAATATCTTGTTCAATTACATTTATTTTGAGTTCACTTTTGAAAAAATTATAATGACCGAAATCGTGATTGCCCATCAGATATGTAATGGGAATTCCCGAAGAAGAGAATTCTTTCAATTTTGCAAGTGTAAGATAAAAATCTCGTGGAATAACTGTTTTATAATCGAACCAGTAATCAAATAAATCACCAATAATAACCAATTCCGAACAATTAAGTTTGATTTTTTCGAGGAAAGCAAGCAACAATTCTTCACGTTTGTAATCAAAATCTCTTTTGAAAAAACCAAGATGAACATCAGAAATAAAATATATTTTCCCATTATTTTCTTTCATATACCCAATTACCATCTTTGTTATCAACAAAACCGAGTTTTTCCCAAAAACCAATAGCATTGAAACGAACCCTATCGGCAATGATTTTAGAGAAATTTTGTTTTGCGTGTTCGACAAAAGTTTTGCCAAAGCCACGACCTTCGTATTCAGGAAAAATGTTGATAGAGTATATTATTAAGGTATCGCCTAAAATCTTGCATCTTGCTTTGCCAACTCTTTCGTCTCCAAAAGAGATATTAGCCCAGTCGTAATCAGATTTCAGGGTATCTCTTGGAATAAACTCAATTTTTACATTTTCTTCCATAATGGTAAATAAATTAATTTTTGAAACCATCACAAAAAGCAAGAACATTTTTGGGCAAATCAGGCAGGTAATAGCCACCTTCGAGTGCAGCAAATCGTCGCCCTTTCGACAATTTTTTGGCAAGTTCTTTCATTTTCCGTCCAATTAAGTAGAAGTCGAAAGTAGATAATTTTTTCCCAACATCGAGCAAATATGAATCAAATCCAGCAGAAACAGCTACAATATCAATATTCGAGAGAGTTTCGGTAAATTCATCGATTGTTTTCAAATATTTTTGAGCATCATCAGCCATTGGATTTAAAATTTTGACTTCTTTCCAGTCAGATAGGCAATCTATCGTTCCGTCGCCTGTGTGAGCATCGAAATCAAGAACGAAAGCAGAATTTATCCTACCCTGTTTTCTCAACCGTTTTAGTGCAATTGCAATATTGCAAAAATAGCAATAGCCCCAGCTATCGCCACGTGAGGCGTGATGCCCTGGGGGACGTGCACAGGAAAACGCAGGCACTCCATCCATTGCAAGGTCTGATGCCTTAATTGCAGATGCAGCCGAAAGTTTGGCAATAGAGAATAGAGTATTGTTCGACTTGATTTTTTCTACGTATTCGGGAAAATGAACATTTAATATTTCTGCATCATCAATATTAGGTGGCTGAACAATGCAATAATCAGTTTGAGTTTTAACAAGTTCGATTATTCCTGACATTCTGCCTTTCATTGCAGCAGGCGAATTTTCGTAGTCAATTTTCTCAAATTCGTCGCTATATACAACGTAAATGTTATTCATATCGAATACCGCTATCAATGATGGTTTCGAAATGAGCATTTGTATTTTTTTCTTTCAAGAACTCAAATATTCTATTGACATTATCTTCGCCGATATAGGACGAGGAAAAAGAAACAGTTTCATTATTGGAAAACAGCAAACGCAGAGTTAGATTATGATTTTTAGGATTTCTTATCAAATAAACTTCATCCAAATCATTATAGAAATGAAATTGATTATTATCGGAACTATTTACAACAAACTTTTCATCATCGAATATTATTTTTCTTTGCTTCTTTCCTATTACTATCATAACGAAAGATATCAGAAGAAAAATTGCCAGGTATAATATTGAGTGATAAGTAAAATTGTTAATTATTATACTTTCGTTGATGACAAAAAGCAAAGCGAAAATGAGTAGAATATACCCAAGATTAGAGAAGAAATTAAGTCGATATGAAATTATCATTTGAGATTTGTCTTGTTTATTCATTTTGATAAAATAATATTGAACAATATACAAATATATATTATTTGCATTAAAAAAACATTCTACGAATTAATACAGGTGAAAGTATATCATAAATTGTCTATTTTTTGTTAATTTTGAGAAAATAATTAATAATAAATCAAAAAAAGATATGGCAATAAATATTAAATTTAGCGAGAAAACCTTTCAAAACAAACGCCGAGAGCCATCAGAATATGCAGAAATTGCATTAGAATTAAGAAGAGACGTGATAAAAAGTCTGTATCTGGCAAAATCGGGTCATAGCGGTGGTTCATTAGGAACAGCGGATATTTTCTCTGTATTATACTTTGGTGGGATATTGCGTTACCGTCCCGAAGAACCTTACTGGAAAGAAAGAGACAGGTTTGTTCTGAGTGCAGGACATCTTGCACCAATATTGTATGCAACACTTGCAAGGGCAGGTTATCTTGAACCTTCTGAGCTTTCAACTCTTAGAAAATACAATTCTCGGTTGCAAGGTCATCCTGGGATTGACCACCATTTGCCAGGACTTGAGACATCATCGGGTTCGTTGGGACAGGGAATTTCTATTGCAGTTGGTATGGCAATGAGTGATAAATACTTGGATAAAACAGACAGAAGAGTATTTTGTTTGACAGGTGATGGTGAACTACAAGAAGGTATATGCTGGGAAGCAGCGATGTGTGCAGGTCATTACAAGCTGGACAACCTCTGCTGGATTGTTGATAGCAACGATTGTCAGATAGATGGTCGTGTTCGAGATGTAATGTCTATCTACCCATTGGCAGACAAGTTCAGAGCATTCAATTTTGAGGTTGTCGAGATTGACGGACATAACTACGAAGAAATACAATCAGCATTTGATAAATTCATTGACTACCATACCCATAATAACGGGAAACCATTTGTTATAATTGCAAATACTTTTATGGGAAAAGGTGTATCATTTATGCACGATAGTTATAAATGGCACGGAAATCCACCAAACGAAGAACAAGCTATCAAAGCACTTGAAGAATTAGGTGAAATTGTTGAATTATTATAGTTTAATCGAAGGTAATAAAATGAAAAAATATGAAATAAAAGGAAATAAACCAACACGTCACGGGTTCGGTGAGGGACTGGCTGAACTTGGAGAACGCTATGATAATGTTGTTGTATTAGGCACTGATGTTACGGGAAGCGTTCTTACCTCATTTTTCAAGGAAAAGTTCCCTGACAGGTTTTTTTCAATTGGAATAGCTGAACAAAATGCCACAACAATTGCAGCTGGACTTGCTCTTTCAGGCAAAATCCCATTTTTTGCAAGCTATAGTGCTTTTACAGCATTTAGAAATTCAGATATGTTGAGAATTTCAGTTGCATATAATAATGCTAATGTAAAAATTGGTGGTGGTCATTCTGGTATAACAGTTGGACCTGATGGTGCTACTCATCAAGCACTTGAAGAAATCTCATTTATGCGGACCCTTCCAAATATGACTGTGGTTGTTCCCGCTGATTATGAAGAAGCCAAAAAAGCAACAATAGCAATTGGCGAAATGGTTGGTCCTGCATTCATTAGATTTGGTCGCTCACCCGTTCCAATGTTTACAGAGAAAGGTTCGCATTTTGAATTAGGCAAGGCAAATGTGCTAACCGAAGGTAATGACGTAGCAATAATTGCTTGTGGGATAATGGTTTGGCAATCTATTTTAGCCGCAGAAGAATTGTATAAGCATAAAGGGATTAAAGCACGGGTAATAAATTGCCATACTATTAAACCGATTGATGTCCATACAATAGTCGATGCTGCAAATGAATGTGGAGCAATTGTAACAGCCGAAGAACATCAGGTGTATGGTGGTCTCGGTGGAGCTGTGGCGGAAGTAACAGCAAAGAACTGTCCAGTACCAATTGAATTTGTTGGTGTGCGTGATACATTCGGAGGAAGCGGCGAACCCGACGAATTAATGGAAAAATTTGGATTGACCTGGCGGGAAATTTATGCTTCAGCATTGCTTGCAATTGAGAGACGAGACACAAATTCTAAGTCATATTTTAATATTAAAGAGGTGGCTCACTACAACGTATAATTTATGCTTAAAATAAAAATAAAAGAAGCAATTGTCAGGAGAATAAGTGAATACGCAGAAGAATTTGGTATTGAAGTTTTTGCTGTTGGTGGATATGTTAGAGATGTTCTGCTAAATCGCAAGCGAAAGGATATTGATTTTACAGTTGTAGGTGATTCGATTGCTTTTGCAAAATTCGTTGGGGAAAAGTTAAAACGTGAGCCTATTATTTTCGAGCGTTTTCGAACTGCGATGCTTCCCTATCGCGGCTATCAACTTGAATTTGTTGGGACAAGAAAAGAAGAATATCTGCCAAATTCGAGGAAGCCAATTGTTAGCGTTGGAACTCTGGAAGATGATCTTAGAAGACGGGATTTCACAATAAACGCTCTGGCTGCAAACCTTTCAAAAGATAAATTTGGAGAAGTGGTTGATATTTTTAATGGATTGGAAGACCTTGAAAACAAAATCCTTAGAACCCCGTTAGATCCATACATCACTTATTCAGATGACCCACTGCGAATGATGAGAGCCGCAAGATTTTCAGCTCAACTGGAATTTCAGCTTCACCAAAGTTCACTCGATGCAATTACTCAAATGGCAGAAAGGATAAAAATCATTTCGCAGGAACGTATTACTGATGAATTTTTTAAGATTTTATCTGCAAATAAGCCAAGCATCGGGCTACTAATTCTCAAAAAAACGGGTCTATTAAAGTATATTTTCCCTGAATTGGATAATCTAAGCGGTGTTGAAATAGTCGAAGAAGGTGGCAAACAATACAAACATAAAGATGTATTTTTGCATTCATTAAAAGTGCTTGATAACGTTGCACTCGTAAGCGATAAATTGTGGTTACGCTTTGCTGCACTCACTCACGATATTGGTAAATACAAAACAAAGCGCATCACCCCGAACGGCTGGACATTTCACGGGCACGAGGAACTTGGAGCAAAGATAATGCCCAACATTTTCCGAAGAATGAAATTTCCACTTGACAGTTTGGAATACGTTCAACGGTTAATCAGGCTTCATCAACGTCCAATGCAGTTAGTTGACGAAATTGTAACTGATTCTGCTATTAGGCGGTTAGCTTTTCAAGCTGGGGACGCACTCGAAGATTTATTTATTCTCTGCAAAGCTGATATAACGACAAAAAATCCGTATTTAGAAGCTCAATATTTAAATAATTACGATATAGTTGCTCAAAAAGTGCTGGAAGTTCAGGAGAAAGATAAACTTCGGGAGTTTCAGTCGCCTGTTCGTGGTGAAGAGATAATGAAAATTTGTAAATTGCCACCAAGCAAACCTGTTGGTATTATCAAAAGCAAAATCGAAGATGCTATTTTAGATGGAATAATACCAAATGAATACGATGCAGCATTGAACTACTTTTTAGAAAACAAGGATAAATGGCTAAGCGAAATTGGAAAAGAAGAATTCAGCAAAATCAGGTATTAGACAGTCGGAAGATAAGTTCGATTGTTGTTCCATTTTTAGTGGGATAAAATTTAGCGTCATCAAGAAGAGACCTAATTAGAAAAATGCCCCTGCCGTTTTCTTTAAGTAGGTTGTCGGATTCTCTTGGGTCAGCCACCGAGGATAAATCGAAGCCTTCACCTTCGTCTTTAACACTAATTTTCAGGTCAGTATCGTTGCAGAGAATTTCCAGCTCGACTATTTTTTCGGGATTTAATTTATTACCGTGAATAATTGCGTTATTGAAAGCTTCCGAAAGTGCAATCAATAAATTATAAAATCTATCATCAGGGATGGAGTATTTTTGTTTTATTTCGGCGAGCAAAGGCTCTACTTTTGTCATTGAAGCCTTTTCGCTGCGAAATATTACTACTTTGCAATAATTACAGTTTTCCATACTTTACAAAAAGTAATTTGTTTGAAGAAAAAAATTAACAACGGGTTTGATTTTATCACCTTTATAATATCTAAATTCATACCAACCTGAAATATTGACGAACAATTTATTATTAAATTGAATAGATGTGTTTATTTCAGGACCAAAACTTTTTTGTGAGATATTTGAGGAGCTCAATTGAGATAACCTATTAAGTTTTCTTTGAGTTAATGAATAACCGCGACCCCCTATCCCAATTTTAGAATTTTCATTAAGGAATTTTGTGTAGAGAATAAAATTGGCAAATAGTTCGGAATATGCGAGCTGCGGTAATTCAGCAAACGAGCCCCAGTATAATATTCCTCTTTCATTGTATTTATATACAATTTTGCTTTCAGCAAAATGTGTGTTAGAGAAAAACAGTTTTATGCTATCACTGTATGAAATTTGTCGGAAAGAGAGGCTTTTGCTTGAATTCGGAAGTTTGTCGAAATCATATACAGTGTAATTAGCAATTACTTCAAATTGCGGTTTAATCTGAAAATAGCGAGAGTAATGTTCAAATGATGGCGAAAATCTTATTATTCTATTCCAGTTGTTCAAAGCAGAACGCTGTGATTTTAAAAATACGAGATGAGTTGCAGAAACATCAAAATTCAAGTTCAGTTTTGAATTGTTACTGATTAGATAACTATATAACAAGCTTGAACTTAAAGATAGTTCGTCTCTATCATCATAGTTAAATTTACTCGGAGTATCATAGCGAGTAATTGAAGATGAAAAATTTACCCCAAGTGTATTTTTGGGGGAAATCTCAAAAAATGTAACCGAAGAAAATCGAAAATTTGTGTTAATATTATCTTTTTGTTTTTCGAAATTGATTAAAGTTGAAAATTCGGGATTATTCAAGTTGAATTTATTTTCTAAATAGTTATTTTCTGCTCTTCGAAGCAAGAAAAATGAGAAATTTTGCTTAATCAAAGAATAATTGAAATTATTATCCAGGCTAACAGAAATATTATCGATTTCGAATTTTCTATTTGTGAAAGAATAATTATTGTCTTGAAGCGGGTGGTTGAAAAATCTCATAATTGAAGAACGTTCCCAAGAAAGAGATAATGATTGAGTAAAAAAGTTTGTGATTGAATATGCAATCAGAAGCTGATTTTGTAGCCGTTCTTCCTGTCTTGTTTCAATAGCAGGTGAGGTTTGAAAAATTAAGTATCCAAAATCTCGCTTGTTTTGTTTGTAGTTTGATATGATTTTAAAATGATTATTCTCGTCATAAGTTTTAAATAAATTAACGCTTAGCAAAACATCTCTGTTGTTCCTGCCATCTTCTAAATTTAATAATTCACCCAAACCCTCAGTAGAAACAGAGAATTCATCAAAATCAAGTTGATTAATATTGTAACGAATATTAACAATTTTACCGTAAGAATCAAAGTACTGATGTTTATTTTTTTCGATACCATAAGTAGAATTGACTGAAAATTGTGAATTGCTATACTCCAATCCCAAGGAAGAATTAGTTCGCTGGTATATATTGATAATGGAGCGTTTATCTGAATTGCTTAAATAGTTTGAAACTGAAATAAGATTGAAGTTATCGAAAATGTTTTTTTTATATGTAAAATTTATGTTCTCATCATCACGGAAATAGTTTTTAATATAGGCATTGGAGTTTCCAGTATAGTTTTGGTTGATTTCAAATTGTCCCCAGCTGGAATTAATGGTGTAATTAAGATTGAATAAGAATGAATAATTGTCGAGATTTTTTTGGAAACCGTAATTAAGAGCGTTTTGAGAAAACGAACAGAAATAGTTTAGACATAGAAAAAGAATAAAATAGAAATATTTAAGGAGCAATTTCATCGCTTTTAGAATAGCATTTACGGCGATATTCAATCACAAGAGCTATAATTTCTTGTGAACTTTCTTTGACTAAAATCTTTTTACCGCTTTTAAGGCTAATGATAGAATCGTGGGAAGTTTCGATTGTTTCAATTTCATCAGCATTAACGGTAATTTTATTTCCATCGATTTTAGTTAGTATTATCATAGTATATCCTTTAAAAAAGAAACAGCAAGAGAGAAGTAGCCATCACAAACATTCCAGCAACAAGCCCATAGATAGATTTGTGTCCGGTATCATATTCCCGGGCAGTGGGAAGAAGCTCATCAATTGAAATAAACACCATAATACCTGCAACAGCAGCAAAAACAAAACCGAAAGTAGAATCATCTAAAATAGCTCTGAGAAGGAAAAATCCGACAATTGCACCTACTGGTTCGGCAAGACCGGAAGTGAAAGAATACCAAAAAGCTTTTTTGCGGCTTTTAGTTGAAAAATACAAAGGAACAGAAACAGCAATACCTTCGGGAATATTATGAATGGCAATGGCAACGGCAATAGAAACGCCAAGTTTTGGTTCGGTAAGAGCAGCTGTAAAAGTTGCAATACCTTCGGGAAAGTTGTGAATACCAATAGCAAGAGCAGTTAGCACACCCATACGTTTTAGTTTTTTTGATTTTTCAGCATCTTCATTCATTTCTTCAACAGTTCTTGCTTCGTGAGGATTTTCGTATGATGGGATTAATCTATCAATTATCAAAATCACTAAGATGCCGATAAAAAAACCTATTACAGTATATACATATCCAAGTGAATCTCCAAAATGCAGGGACAACGAATTGCGTGCTTTCGCAAAAATTTCCACCAATGAAACATAAATCATCACACCCGCGGAAAATCCGAGTGAAATTGAGAGAAAACTTTTATTAGTAGTTTTGGCAAAGAAAGCAATAGCACTTCCTATACCAGTCGACAGACCAGCCAGAGTTGTCAGAATAAAAGCAAACAGAAGATTTTCAGTCATAATTACCTGATTGTATCTTTGATAATAGAATTACGCAAAGAATCCAGTAATGACCTGAAATTATCTGAATTTTTCGCTAATTCGAAAAAATCCCGTCGAAATTGAGGTTCATCATAATCGTATTTTCTCAATATTTCGGCAACTTTTTTATTTGCAAGTGTTGTATCGGAGATTGTCTCTCTTGCAATAAGAATTTCTTTGTATGCTTTGAGAAATCTTTCTTGTTTCATTTTGCTATCGGAACAGGACGAAAAAAGCATAAAGCAAGTAACAACAACTAATATCAGAACATTTCGCATAATTATTTACTTTTTGTCCAACAAGGATTGTATTTGATTTTGAGCATCTTTCAAAGCGGTGAAAGCATCAATTTTATCATATAGTACTTCAACGACAGCGTTTTCAATTATTTCTTCGATTTCGAGCCAATGTGGGTGAACTGGTGTCATTCGAGCAGACAAAAGTTGTTCGGCGAATGCTCGTTTGCTTTCAGAACTTAATAGAATATCGTTTTTGAAATAGTTTTTATCGGCGGGAAAGCCAGCCTCGTTGACTTTTTTGCAAAATTCGACAGAATTTTTGCCATCGGTTAGGAATTTGACTAATTCTGCTGCAAGCGAGTAGTTTTTGGTTTTATTATTAATTGCAAGATATTCACCACCAGCAAAAGAAACACCTGAATTATTCTGATAAGACGGGATAGTTGAAATTCCGTAGTTTAATTTAGGATTTTCATTTTGGATTTTTTGGATAAGCCAGCCACCTGAAATCCAGAAAGCAATTTTGCCCTGAACAAAAGCAGCATCTAATTGACGTTGAGTTTCAATCATTCCGAACTTAGACAATTCCTTATAAAAGCTGAGAGCAGAAGCATTTTGAGGGCTTGCAAGAACTAAATCACCATTTGGAGAAAAAACATCACCACCAAATGTCCAGAAAAATGTCAATATTTTTTTGTAAAGGCGGTGTGGGTCGGCACCATTAGCCCCAAAGCCATAAATATCATTGCCTAAATGAACGGCACGAGCCATTTCAAGCAACTCAGACATAGTCGTCGGTGGGTTGCCATCTCTGCCAGCTTTATTGAGAAGTTCTCTATTGAAAAAAAGCACGCGAGTATCAACAACCCAAGGAATAGCATATAAATTATTGTTCCAATAAGAAGGTTCTAAACTAAAAGGGATAAATTTTTTGATATCAAAGCTATCAGCATTTAAGGCTTTCAAAACATTTGAAGAAGAGAACTGAGCGACCCAATCGGAACCGAGTTCGAGGACATCGGGGGCGGTGCCACTATTGAAAGCCGCAATAAGCTTTGTTTTTCCGTCGTTCCAGCTTAGTTCGGTAAGTTCCACTTTACAATTATATTTTTTTTCAAATTGAGAGATTAATTCCAATAAAGCCTGTTTTTGACTGGGTTCGCTCCAAAAATGCCAAAACTTGATAGTATTATTTTCAGTATTTTTCGAACAACTAAGAAACAGCAAGGAAGCGAAAATTGCAATCAATATCTTTTTCATTCAGATACCTCTTTGTTGAAATTTACTTCTATTGAATTTTTAATTTTTTGGAACAATTCCTCGTAGAGGAAAAATTCATCTTCGGGCGCTTGAAAATTGATGAAGAAGATTTTTTCATTTTGAATCATAGCAAATTCGAGCATATTGAAAATTTTATGAGTATTTTTATATTGCACACGGCTAAGATTTTCGAAAGCCTGAGTGCCTTTGTATCTCATTGATTTTTTATATTTGAATTCGTAGATTTCAAATTTTTCAGCAACCTGCATTTTGGCAGCTTCCCAGAACTCAACAATATTATCATCGCTACGGTTGGAAATTTCATTGGTTAAGTTGTAGATTAGTGCACCATTAGCACCAATATTCAGGACATCGGAATACGGGTTAATATTATCTTTGGACACCAAAATATTAATTTTAGTTGAATCTTTAACAAACCAGTAATACCAATTGTCGGGAAGCATAAAAGAAATAACACTATCGGGGTCGGAAACAGATGTCATTTCACCGAAAACAGGTTTTGGATATATTCTTTCGCGAATTTCCTGAGCTTTCTGTTTATCAGCTTCGGCTTGATTGGACAGGCCTAATTTATCATAGCAAAAAGCGCGATTATTGTATGAATATAAATCTTCGGGATTGATTTCGAGCACTTTCGAATAGTCATCAATTGCTTTTTGAAATTGATTAAGCTTCACGTAGGCATTGCCACGATTAAAGTAGACTTTCTCATCTTTTAAGCCAAGCGACAGGCTTTTTGTGAAATAATCAACTGATTTTTGATAATTATGAGAAGCATATTCGAGTTTACCAAGAAGAAAAAAGAGTTCAGGATTTGTCGATGAATATTTGGCAGCATTTTCAAGGTCCTGACGAGCCAGTTCGAAGTTCTCGACAGCCAGATAATAGCTTCCTCGGTTCATATAAGCTTCGGCAAATTTGGGGTCAAGCTCGATAGCGCGAGAAAAATCATACAGAGCGAGTTCAATTTGGTCAAGGTAGCTGTAAGCAAGTCCACGGCTATTATATGCATCAGCAAAATCATTTTTCAAAAGGATAGTGCTTGTGAAATCATCAACTGCTTTGAAAAAATCTTTACTATATAAGTAAGCTAACCCTCGATAGTAAAATGCTTCGAAAGAATTTGAATCTTTGGAAATTGCCTGGTCAAAAAACTTTATAGCGCTCTGAAAATTATTTCTAAAAAGAGATAATTTACCCTTTTCAATCAAAATATCAGTTGTTTGGGCAATAATTGTTAATCCTGAAATCAACAATAAAAATATAACTATAATACATTTATTTTTCATTACTTCTTGGAACGAATTCTTGCACATACATCGGGATAAAATCTTTCGAATGAATAAACGAATTAGTCTCAAATAAATTTACCGCCAGTTTATTAATAATGGTTGAAGAAATACCATCACAGAACAGTGACTTTTTGCCTATGTGAGAAAATCCATTTCCACACAGCAAAGAATTTGCTGAACAAAGTTCAATCACGTTATCAATTGTATCAAAAATGATATCTGATAATGGATTTCCATTTTTATCAAACTTTTGAAAATAAACGAAATCTTTATGAGAGCTTATGGCACAGCAAATATCTTTATGATTTCCAGTAAAATCAATTGCTGAAAGCGCTATTGCGGAAAGCGTAGGAACTGCGATTAACTTTGGATTGTTGTCAAAACACAACGCTTTTGCAAATGCAGCGCCTATTCTGAGCCCGGTGAATGAACCAGGACCCGAGGAAACAGCAACCGCATCTAAATCTGAAACTTTCATTTGAAAATCATCAAGTATTCTTTGCACAAGCACAGCGAGGAGTCTATCGTGTTCGAAGCTTTTAAAAATACTATATTCAGCAACAACATTTTTGTCGATTGAAAGACAAACACTGCACACGCTGCCACTTGTTTCTAAGGAAAGGATTTTCATTGCTATTCGCTTGCAATTTGATTGAATAACATCAATGCAGAAGCAACAACCTGGTCCATATTATAATATTTGTATTCAGCCAGGCGACCAACAAAATACACTTTTCCTTTTAATTTTTGAGCCAACTGCCAGTATTTTTGATACAACTCATCATTTTCTTTCTTTGGAATAGGATAATATGGTTCGTTTTTGGTTCTTTCGTATTTAGCAGGATATTCAAGTGCGATTGTAGTAAATTCGCTATTATATGGAAGAAAATGTTTGAATTCAGTTATGCGGGTAAAATCGTAGTTATTTGGATAGTTAATTTGAGCAGTTTCTTGAAAATTCGGTTGCTTAATGCTTCTGAACTCAAACTCTAAGCTTCTATAAGGAAGTTGTCCGAACTCAAAATCGAAATAATAATCAATTTCGCCAGTAAAAATCAATTTTTCATATTTTAAATCATTAATAATGGACTTATAATCAGTATTAAGAAGAACACTAATATTTTTATTATTCAGTAAATTCTGGAATAAATGTGTATATCCTTGCCTGGGAATGCCTTGAAAAGTATCCTGGAAGTATCTATCATCACGACCAATAAGAATGGGGACACGCGAGGTAACGCTATAATCAAGTTCGTTCGGGTTTAGTTCCCATTGTTTGGTAGTATAACCCAAAAACACGTTGGAATAAACATATTCTGACAAAAATTTCAAATCATCATCGTTTTCTTCTTTAAGTTTAAGAATCGGGATTTTAAGACCATAACCATATTTATTAACTAATTGTTCAGCGAATTTGATAGCCAAATGCTCGGGAAATAGCAGGTCAATTGAATTTAGATTAAATGGAAGTGGAACTTTTCTACCTTCGACAACCGCCAAAACTTTGTGAAAATAAAAATGCCAATTAGTAAATTGTGATAAATAGTCCCAAACATTTTTGTTGTTGGTATGGAAAATATGAGGTCCGTATTTATGAACGAGTATTCCATTTTCATCGTAAAAATCGAAACAATTACCGCCTATGTGATTTCTTCTTTCAATTATTAAAACTCTTTTGTTCAATAGGTTAGCAATTCTCTCTGCAAGCACACATCCAGCAAAGCCCGCACCAACTATAACAAAATCGAAATTCATCGTTTCAGATAACCTTTTATTTCTTTTATAGTAATAATTTTAACAACTAAAATAATAAAAAAATACGTAATTAATGAAGTTATTATACTTATCCAGATTGAATTAGTCCATATTAATACCTGGTGAGCCATAAAAGCAGACAATAGTCCTATAAGTAAGATTTTACCAATCAGAATAAATGGATATTGCTGAATATTTTTTCTGATAATAAAGATGAAGGAAAGCATTAGAAAAATTTCAGTAACGATATTCGCCCAAACTGCACCAATCACATCGAGTTTAAGAAGCAGAATTGCATTTAATATGAGATTTATTATTGCTGCGAGAAAAATAATTTTCAATACTTGTTTTTCTTTTTTCCAGGCGATAAGTGGATGAATAGCGGTTTGAGAAATATAGGACATCATTACAATCAGCATCATTAGTTTCAGCAGTATTATCGAATCGGTATAATTATTCCCATAGACTAATTCAATTGCATTTTCTGCGAATAGGAAGAAGAAAGTAGCAAGAAAAACCCCGATAATGATATTCAAAGTAATGTATTTTTCGTATGCTTTTTGTCGCTCTTGAAGTTCATCAGCTTTGGAAAAATAAGGGTAGAAAACTATTTGAATAACTGTTATTGGAAGAAATAACAGCACCATAAGTTTATTAGCAGCAGTGTATATACCCAGTTTTGTTTCTGCTAATGGAAGCAAAATACCAATTAAAATAATACTCGAACTGCTTAGAAAAACCAAAAGCAATTGCGATAATGATACGGGAACTGCATCTTTGACAATTGGGATTAGTTGCGTAAAATTGAAATTGAAAGCAAACAAACGAGTTTTATGAAAATATGGGATTAGAATTAATAGTGTGTTTAGCAAAGTCGAACAAGCCATAACAACAATTGCAATGACAACGTCATCAGGTGTATGGACAAAGGCAACAATGCCGATAAAATTAAGTGTTGCAATAAGGAATTGTCTTATTGCAAGCACCTCCATTTTTTCAATTCCCTGGTAATACCAGTCAATTGTGAAAACAGAGGAAAGTATATATAGCGATGCAATTATTAATATCAGAGTTTGTGAGTCTGAAAAATTATTAATCCATATAAACCCGAAATAACCAACGAAAGCAAAAAAGGACAAAAGCAATCTAATAGAGATTATTGAATTGACGAAAAAGACCTTACTTTCGGGATTGCGAGCTACTTCACGAGCTCCAACAACATTTAATCCTAATGTAACAAAAGTAACGAAATAAGATACTGTCGCAATTGCAAAATTTATTTTACCATAACCATCAGCAAGAATAACGCGAGCTAAATATGCGTTGTTGAAAAAACTAATACCTTTAGTTGCGAACTCTGCAATACTCAACCAAACAAAATTTTTAATTATCTTTCGTGATTGCGACATAATTTGATTTAGAAAACAACTACAAAAATAACTTTTTTCAAATAAATAATTAGTATTATTTTGAGCGTTCAATTTCGAACAACGTTCAATTTCGAACACATACTTGATATATCTAACTTATTGATTTTTATCAACTTAAAGCCAACTCGGTCGCTTATTATTTTTTGGCTCGTATTTTGTGTTGATTTATTATGTTTTTTTGCATTTATTAAAAGAAGGTTTAAAATGAGAGTGTTATTAATTGATGATGATATTTCTTCGCTCGAAGTATTAAACGATGTATTAGTTTTAAATGGTTTTGAATGCGATGCTTTCGAAAATCCATTAAAGGCTATCCAGCATTTCAAAAGAGGGAAGTATATTGCTGTGCTAACAGACTATTTGATGAAAGAAATGAATGGCATTGACTTGATGAAAGAAATAAAAAAGATTGACCCCGATACACCTGTTATAATATACTCCGCGTGCGACCAATTTAATCTTGATGAGGTTGCGTTGAAAAATGGGGCGACAAATTTCTTTTCCAAACCAGTTTCGTGGATTGATATTGAAAAAGTGTTATCTAAACTCAAAGAATTAGCAATAGAAAGAGTATATTAATCAATAAAGGCAGGTTAATACCTGCTTTTTTTATTTTAGCCAAGAATTTTTGAAAAATTAACATTTTAATTGTATTTTTCGATGTTTGTAGAATTTAATCTTTTGCAATTATATGAAAAAAATAATAAGTGTGCTTTTATTTGTGCTTTTTTGGATATCTCCGATAAAAGCAAGTGAACCACAACCGTATGTTTTATTAATTTCGCTTGATGGATTTCGCTGGGATTATGCAGAAAGGGGAATTACTCCAAATTTAGATAAAATTAAGCAAGAAGGTGTTTCAGCGCTATCATTTAAGCCATCTTTTCCAAGTGTAACATTCCCAAACCATTTAAGCATAATTACAGGAATGTATCCACAAAACCACGGATTAATCTTAAACTTTTTTGAAAACCTATATGGCGAGAGGTATCGACTTTCTGATACTAATGCTGTGAAAAATCCAGCCTGGTATTGGGGTGAAGCATTTTGGGAAACAGCGCGCCGAAATAAAATCATTACAGCATCGTATTATTGGCCTGGTTCGGAGGTATGGGACGAAAACCGCCGACCAAATTATTACAAAGCATATAACCACAACGAGCCTCACGAAAATAAAATAAACGGAATAATTGAGTGGCTGAAACTACCTTATAATGAAAGACCTCACTTTATTACACTCTATTTTCACGATACTGATTCGGAAGGTCATAAACACGGAACAAATTCGCCTCAAATTGATTCAACAATTGCTGTGCTGGATTCTCTAATTGGAGTAATTCGCCAGAGAATTGAATTGATTGGAATGAAAGACAGTGTAAATATCATTATTTTATCTGACCACGGTATGACAAACATTAGAGAAGACGGAATAATTATCATTAAAGAAATAATTGGGGAAATTGATTGCGATGTAAACAGTTCGTCTGCAATAACAATGATAAAGCCCAAAAATGAAAAAGATATAGAATTAGTATTCAATAAACTAAAAAAAGCTGAGCAAAACTATAAAGTATATTATAAGAAAGACGTTCCTGCTTACTGGAATTTCAGTAGAAATCCTTACATTTATCCAATCGTAGTTATTGCAGATGTAGGGTATAAATTGATATATGGTAAAAGCACTTATAATGCGGTTGCTGAACACGGATACGATTCACATCATATAGATATGCACGGGATATTTTTTGCTGTTGGAAGCAAGTTTAAGAAGAATTACAGAGTTGGAACACTGGAAAATGTTGATATTTATCCATTATTATGCGAAATATTTAAAATTGACGGGCGAAGCAACATAGATGGTAACATTAACAGAATAAAGTATCTTTTAAAATAGATGATTAGATATTATGCAAAAAAGGGCTGTTTCTTCTGGAAACAGCCCTTTTTGTGTATTCATAAAATTAATAGCCGAACTTATAGTTGTTAATTGCGCGCATATATTGAGCGCGTTCGAAACTTTCAGGATTGCCGATTTTTGATTGGGACATTGAACCTTGCATTTGAGCAACGGATTCGTATTCTTTGGCTTCCATCCAGCTTTGCATTTGATCCAAAACAGTTTTAAGGTGATAGATGCCATTTTTAATCAATGATGAGCACATCATAACGGCATTTGCACCAACCATCAGGTATTTGATTGCATCTTCGCCAGTGTGTACACCAGAAGTTGCAGCAAGATCGGCTTTTACTCTATCTTTCAGTATTGCAATCCAGCGCAACGGTATCTTGATATCAGCGGAAGTACTTAAATCAACATTTGGAACAACTTCAAGATCGTTTAGATTAATGTCTGGCTGGTAAAAGCGATTGAAAAGAACAAGTGCATCGGCACCGGCTTCATCAAAACGCTTCGCCATACTTGCCATATTAGTAAAGAAAGGGCTTAATTTCAAAGCAACTGGAATAGAAACTGCACTTTTGACGGCTTTAAGTATATTCAAATATCTATTTTCAATAGCTTCGGAAGGAAGCATCGTATCAGTAGGAATATTATATATATTCAGCTCGATTGCATCAGCACCAGCATCCTGCATTTTTTTGGCATAATCAGTCCAGCCACCTTCTGTTTTACCATTGAGGCTTGCAATAACGGGAATATTAACAGCACTTTTTGTTTTTGCAATATGCTCTAAATATTCTTCGGGACCGAGTTTGAATTCAGAAGGTTCGGGGAAGAATGAAGTTGCTTCGGGTGTAATTTCATTATGTTGAGTTGTGTGGTAGAAAATCTCTTTTTGTTCCAAAATCAATTGTTCTTCAAAAAGGGAATATAGAACAATCGCGGCAGCACCAGCATCTTCTGCTTTTTTAATATTATCTATTTCTTTGGAAATTGGGGACGCAGAAACAACCAAAGGGTTTTTAAGCGTCATTCCTAAATATTTTGATGTCAAATCCATAACTAACTCCTAATTAATTTACTAATTGAATTATTGAGAAACACCATCAAATTTTCTATCGGCTAAATACTGATAGAATTTGAAACGATTTTCGACGTTTTCCTGTGCCATTTTGTAGAATAATTTCGCTGCTTCGGGCTTGCTTTTGAGCAGAATCTTGAAACGATTTTCCATATTCATATATTCTTCAACGGGCATTTTTGGAGGACGTGAATCCAAAATCAATGGATTTTGACCTAATTGAGCGCGTTCAGGATTATAGCGGTATAATAACCATTGACCTGAATCGACAGCTGCCTTTTGGTGTTCTAATGGTCTTTCCATATTAATACCGTGAGCAATACAATGGCTGTATGCAATAATAATCGATGGACCATTGTAGGCTTCTGCTTCGAGGAAAGCTTTAAGAGTGTGGTCGTCTTTTGCACCCAATGCAACAGAGGCAACATAAACAGTGCCGTAGGACATAGCCATCAGACCAAGGTCTTTCTTACCCGTTGGTTTGCCGCCGAAGGAAAACTTAGCAACAGCACTCAAAGGAGTTGCCTTAGAGGTTTGTCCGCCGGTATTAGAATAAACTTCTGTATCGAGAACTAAAACGTTGATGTTTTTGCCGGAAGCAAGAACGTGATCGAGCCCACCATAACCAATATCATAAGCCCAGCCATCGCCACCAATAATCCAAACTGACTTCTTAACTAAATAGTCTGCCACAACAAGCAAATTATTCACATCTTCATTTTTCTCCATAAGGTTAAGTTTTTCTTTTAGAGTTTGCACTCTTTCGCGCTGTTTGTTAATTCCATCCTCCGTTGTTTGGTCCGCATTTAGTATTTCATCAACAAGTGTTTCGCCAATTTGTGGAGCAAGTTTTTTCAGTAACATTTGAGCTATTTCATTTTGTTTATCGATAGCAAGTCTGAAACCGAGCCCGAATTCAGCATTATCTTCGAAAAGTGAATTAGACCAAGCGGGACCGCGCCCATTATGGTCGTAGCACCAAGGAGTTGTTGGCAAATTGCCACCGTAGATAGACGAGCAACCAGTGGCATTAGCAACGATTGCGCGATCGCCAAATAATTGGGACATCAATTTCACGTAAGGAGTTTCGCCACAACCAGCACAAGCACCCGAGAACTCGAATAGAGGACGCATAATTTGTTGCTGGCGAATTTGAGTAACTTTAAGTTTAGCTCTATCAATATCAGGAATGGAAAGGAAGAAGTCCCAGTTTATTGCTTCTTGTTTGCGCAGCGGAAGTTGAGGAGCCATATTTAAGGCTTTCAAACTGGTGTTAGATTTATTCCTAGCGGGGCAAGCTTCTACGCACACACCGCAACCGGTGCAGTCTTCGGGAGCAACCTGTATAGTATATTTTAATCCTTCAAATTCCTTATCTTTTGCGTCAACATACTTGAAGGTTTCAGGTGCATTTTCAAGATAAGACGGGTCGTAAACTTTAATACGAATAGTTGCGTGAGGACAAACAATTGCGCACTTACCGCATTGAATACAAGTTTTTTCGTCCCAAACGGGAATTTGCAGAGCAATATTTCTTTTTTCGTATTGAGTTGTCCCAGTTGGATAAGTACCATCAACAGGGAAAACGCTAACAGGAAGATTATCCCCACGACCAGCAATTATTTCGCCAAGAACTTCTTTGACAAATTTTGGAGCAGTATCGGGAACAGGAGAAGCGATGTCCCAATCGGCAGTAACTTCATTTGGCACAGGAACTTCGAATAAATTATCTAATGTATTATCGACGGCACGAAGGTTCATTGCAACAACTTCATCACCTTTTTTACCATAAGTCTTAATAATAGATTTCTTAATAGCCTCTATTGCCTGCTCTTTTGGAAGAACACCTGAAATAGCAAAGAAACAAACTTGCATAACAGTGTTAATTCTGCGTCCCATTCCGCTATTTTCGGCAACTTTTTGTGCGTCGATAGCATAAACTTTTATCTTTTTATCAATAATCATCTTTTGCTGCGAGCGAGGAATAGTGTTCCAAACCTGGTCGACAGGGAATGGAGTGTTAATTAAGAACACACCGCCAGGAACAAGCTTCGAGATAAAGTCTGTTTTTTCGAGGAAAACAGTTTGATGGCAAGCAACAAAATTAGCGTGGGAAACTAAATAAGGAGCACGAATTGGTTCAGGTCCGAAACGCAAATGCGAAACAGTCATTGTGCCTGCTTTCTTTGAATCGTAAACGAAATACCCTTGTGCGTAATAATCAGTTTCGTCGCCAATAATTTTGATGGAGTTTTTATTTGCACCAACTGTACCATCAGAACCAAGACCGTAGAATAGCCCGCGGAATACGTTTTCGGGTTCTATATTGAAGTTTTCATCATAGTCAAGGCTTGTGAAAGTAACGTCATCTTTGATACCAACTGTAAAATGATTTTTAGGATTTTCGCTTTGAGCATTTTCGAATATAGCTTTTACCATAGCAGGTGTAAATTCTTTTGAGCTTAGACCGTAACGTCCGGCAAAAACTTTAGGCATTGATTTAATTGTGCCGAACCCCTGCGATAATCCTTCGTGCAAGGCAGTAACAACATCAAGATAAAGCGGGTCGCCAATAGCACCTGGTTCTTTGGTTCTATCCAGGACAGAGATAGTTTTGCAAGTTGCAGGAATTGCTTCCATAAAGCGTTTAACGTCGAAAGGACGATAGAGACGAACTTTAATAACGCCAGTTTTTTGTCCTTCTTTGCTATTGAGATATTTGCAAGTTTCCTGAACTGTTTCGGAAGCAGAAGCCATAATGACAATTATGTGTTCAGCATTTTCATCGCCTTCGTATTGGAAAATCTTATATTGGCGACCGGTAAGCTCAGCAAATTTATCCATTTGTTGCTGAACTATATCAGGACAAGCTTTATAGAATTTGTTGTTAGTTTCACGGTTCTGGAAGAAAACATCAGGATTTTGAGCAGTACCACGAATAACGGGTCTATCGGGCGAAAGTGAACGCAAACGATGCTGATGAACAAGTTCATCAGGAACCATTTTACGCATAACATCTTCGCTTATTAATTCAATTTTAGACACTTCGTGAGAAGTGCGGAAACCATCGAAGAAGTGCAAAAATGGAACTCTTGAATGCAGCGAGGAAGCCTGTGCAATAAGAACAAAATCCATTACTTCCTGAACTGATGCCGAAGCAAGAAAGGCAAAACCAGTCGAGCGGGCACTCATCACATCGCTATGGTCGCCGAAAATAGAGAGAGCGTGAGTAGCAAGAGCACGAGCTGTGATATTGAAGACGGTAGGAGTAAGTTCGCCTGCAATTTTGAACATATTAGGAATTTTAAGAAGCAATCCCTGGGAAGCAGTGAAAGTAGTAGTAAGAGCACCTGCTTGAAGCGAACCGTGAACAGCACCAGCAGCACCACCTTCGCTTTGCATTTCGCACACAGTCGGGACAACACCCCAGATGTTCTTTATACCTTTTGCTGCCCATTCATCAGCCCATTCGCCCATATTAGACGAAGGTGTAATTGGATAAATTGCGCACACTTCATTTACTCTGTATGCAACGTATGCAGCTGCTTCGTTGCCATCAATTGTAGCAAAAACTTTTTCTTGCATTAATTAACCCCTCAAAATTGATATTCAAAAAAGATTTATTCTTATATTCATTATTCATTTCAATTTGCAAAATAACAAACTTATAGTAAAAATAACAAACTTATAGTAAATATTTAGAGTTTTTTTTATTCAAAAAAATGTTAAGTTATTAAAAAACAAATAATTAGTTTAAACTAACAATTATGTTTTTTGATTAATTATATAATATTTATGTGAAATCGAGTAACAAATAATCAATTATTCGATTACTATTGTAGAGAAGTATGGATTTTGATGTTCTCAAAAAAAAATATTACTTTTGTAGTTGGAAATAAAAGAAAAAATGTTATGCTTACAAAATACGGGACCGATAATATAATTGTGATGTTAATTATTGGTGGAATTTTAATATTTTCACCATTATTTGTTTCAAACAATTATTTATCAATAACTTTCTTCACACTTGGATTATTGCTAATAATGTTTACTTTTTGGTTTTTCAGGGACCCTGATAGAAAAGTGCCTGAGGAAGCAAAAACCGATACTTCACTTGTATTATCACCTGCTGATGGAAAAGTGGTTGAAATAGTAGAAGAAGACGAAAACTATTATTTAAAAGATAAGGTTCGGCGAATAAGCATTTTTCTTTCACCGCTGGATGTTCACGTAAATAGAGTGCCTGCAACGGGTGAAATTGAGTTTTATGATTATAATCCCGGAAAATATTTAGTTGCTTATCATCCTAAATCATCGGAACTAAATGAGCAATCAAGAATAGGACTACGGTCACCGCACGGGAAAATTTTTTTCAAGCAGATTGTAGGAATTGTTGCACGGCGTTTAGTTTGTGAATTGAAAGTAGGCGACAAAGTAAATGCAGGCGATAAGTTCGGTATGATGAAGTTCGGTTCGAGAATGGACGTTATGGTGCCACTTGATGCAGAAGTATTGGTCAAAGTTGGCGATAGAGTAAAGGCTTGCGAGACAATTATTAGCAAACTAATATGAGAAAGATTAGACTTCGCATAACACGTTCAGTTGTTCCCAATTTGCTAACACTTGGGAATTTATTCTCAGGATATACCGCAATAATATATTTAGCAAACAACAATATTAAAGCTGCGGCAGCATTTGTTTTGTTGGCGGGTGTTTTTGATATGCTCGACGGCATAACAGCAAGATTGATAAATGCGGCAAGCGAACAGGGGGCAGAGCTTGATTCATTGTGTGATGCAGTTTCGTTTGGAGTAGTGCCATCGTTTATGTTGTATAAAGTATTTTTTTATCAATTTGGAGAATTTGGGATATTACTTTCATCATTTCCGGCATTAGGCGGAGTGCTTCGACTTGCAAGATTTAATATATTGCTTTCGACTTTTGAGGATAAACTTTATTATCGAGGAATGCCAATACCTTCGGCGGCAATAACAATTATTTCATATATTATTTTCCATCATTTTGATACCAATTTGAGCGAGCAACTAAGATATGTTATGCCATATATTTTGACAGTTGTTGTACCATTACTGATGGTCTCGAATATCAAGTTTGATAATTTACCACGACCTACAAAACGTTCTTTTCAGGAAAGACCTTTTGTATTTGTGATTTTTACAGTGGCTTTTATTGCTATTTTGCTCTCGAAAGGGTACCTTATTTTTCCTTTTATGATTTTCTACATTGTTGCAAGTAGCCTCCGACACTTTATTAATTGGATAAAATTAAGTTCAATTCCTATTGATGAATTTGATGAAAATATTGAAGATGAATAATATAATGGTTGCGAAATGAGTAAAACCTACAAACCTGAATGGCAACCGGAAAATGCAGGCAAAGAATTTGCATCGTTTGTTATGCCGGGAGTAGAAATAGACCCAAGCATAAAAAAAGCACAGAGAGCCAAGAAAGTAAAGTTAACCGTTGATGACTATGTTAAGGGTGTTTTAGAACAAAACATCACCATTTTTTCCAAAGCAATAACATTAATTGAGAGTAATTCTGAAGAACACATAAAAATTGGGCAGGAAGTTCTAAAAAAAATACTACCATACACAGGCAAATCAGTTAGAATAGGCATCACGGGGTCGCCCGGAGCAGGTAAAAGCACTTTTATCGAAGCATTTGGCACATATCTATGCAAGCAGGGATTAAAAATTGCAGTGCTTGCAATTGACCCAAGCAGCACAATAACGAAAGGTTCAATCTTGGGCGATAAAACAAGAATGGAGAAACTTTCTCGTGAGCCGAATGCTTTTATTCGCCCGTCGCCTTCGGGCGGTGCACTTGGTGGGGTTACACGCAAAACCCGTGAAACAATTCTTTTGTGCGAAGCAGCGGGCTATGATGTTATATTAATAGAAACTGTTGGTGTTGGGCAGAGTGAAGTAACAGTGCGTTCTATGGTGGATTTCTTTATGTTGCTACTGATACCGGGTTCGGGTGATGAATTGCAAGGGATAAAAAAAGGAGTTGTCGAACTTGCAGATTTGCTAATCGTCAACAAAGCCGATGGGGCAAATGTAGAAAAAGCAAAAGTTACCTGTCATCAATATTCAATGGCTCTGAATATGCTGCAACCAGCTACTGAGGGTTGGAAAACTCGTGCTGTTACTGCGTCTGCGCTAACAGGAAAGGGAATTCCTGAAATCTGGACCGAGATTAATAGATTTGTCGATATTACCAAACGGCTGGGTGTTTTCGAACAACGTCGTAAACAGCAGACACTTGAATGGGTTTACACTATTATCGAAGAAGAATTAAAAAAGAGGTTTTTCAATAATCCCGAAATTGCAAAAGTATTGCCCGAAATCGAGAAAAATGTTCTTTACGGCAATCTGACACCAACAAATGCAGTTAATCAATTGTTGAATATTTTTTTTAACAAACAATGAAATTATTAGTTGCAACAAACAATAAGCATAAATTATCTGAAATAGAACAGATTTTAGAGTTATTAAATTGCAAAAATATAGAGCTTACTTGTGCTGCTGATTTCGGAAGAAAGATTGTTCCTGAGGAAACAGGAACAACTTACTTCGAAAATGCAGAAATAAAAGCAAGGGAATTTTTCCGTGAATTCAAAATAAGCACGATTGCTGATGATTCGGGTTTAGAAATTGATTTTTTAGATGGCAAGCCAGGTGTGCGTTCTTCTTGTTTTGCCGGGGAAGAAGGCAACCACGCAAAAAACAGAAAAAAAGTTATTGAGTTGCTGCAAGGAGCAAACTTGCAAGAGGCAAAAGCAAGATTTAGATGTGTTATTTGCTACATAGATAATAATGAAACGTTTTTTGTTGAAGGAACGGTGGAAGGCAAAATTATTCCCGAAGAACGTGGTGAAAATGGATTTGGTTATGATTCAATGTTTGTTCCTGATGGCTACGACAAAACATTTGCAGAAATGACCGATTGTGAAAAGAATAAAATTAGCCACAGAGCAAATGCAATAAAAAAACTTGTCGAGGAATTAAAATCTAAGAACATACTTTAAATTCCCAACGTAAAATTATATAATTAAACAAGTAAGGATAAATAAGCAAATTAATTATTTGAATATTAGTCTAAATAACAATAAATTTGTATTTTACAATTAATAACAAACAAGATTGCAAAAGTGGGAAATAATTGGATAATTGAACAAAAAGAAGACGATAAATTAAAGCAAGAAGCACTGCTTCGGCAAGGCAAATTGCCTCATCACATTGCTGTTATTATGGATGGTAATGGTCGATGGGCAACAGAAAGGAATTTGCCAAGGATTGCCGGGCATAAAGAAGGCATTGAAAGTGTGCGTGAAATAGTCAAGGCTTCGTCGCAACTGGGGATTGGATATTTAACTTTATATGCTTTTTCCATAGAGAACTGGAAAAGACCATCAGCAGAAGTGCAGGGGCTGATGCTTTTGCTTGAACATTATCTGAAAACAGAGATTGATGAGTTGCACAACAATAATGTTAGATTTCTGACAATCGGTAAGTTGAGTTCTCTACCGAAGAATGTGCAAAAGTTAATAAAGTCGGCTCAGGAAAAAACAAAGAATAATAAAGGTCTTACGTTAACATTGGCATTAAGTTACAGCGGTCGGTGGGATATTGTTCGTGCTGTGCAAATGATAGCGTTAGATGTTCGACGTGGTAAAATCTCGCCCGAAGATATTAGCGAGGAAAAATTCTCATCATATCTTCAAACGAATAGCTTGCCTGCACCAGATCTGGTAATTCGAACAAGTGGAGAAATGCGGCTTAGTAACTTTTTATTATGGGAAGTAGCTTATAGCGAGTTTTACATAACGAACAAGTATTGGCCTGATTTCCGAAGAGAAGATTTTTATAATTCAATAGAGAGTTATATGCAAAGAGAGCGACGTTTTGGTAAAACATCATCACAATTGAGAGATGAAAAATCAAGTTCAGCTTCCAATTACATTCAATGGGTTGTCAATGCGCTCAAAAAGTAGGATACTATTGCTAATATCTTTCTTGTTGATATTTATTTGCCAAAATATTTTCGCTCAAACTGAATTAACTATTGCAGGTATTTCTGTTGAAGGGAATGTTTTTTCTCATTCAGAAACAATAATAGCGTTAAGTGGGTTAAGAGTTGGAGATAAAATCACTATCCCGGCAGACGACAAATTACAAGTTGCCATTAAAAATTTATGGAAACGCAAGCAATTCGAAGATGTACAAATAGGAGTTGAGAGAACTACACCTTCGGGAGTTTTCCTTGTAATCAAGGTCAAGGAACTGCCAAGATTAAATAAACTCATTATTGAAGGGAACGATGAAATAAAAGAAAAAGACATTGTCCTTGCCGCGGGCAAAGTGCGAGGAGATGTGGTTTCTCAATATGATTTGTATTTGATACGCAAAAATGTGAAAAGTTTATATGCAAAAGAAGGACTGGCATTTGCGGAAGTTCAAACAAAACTTGAAAAATCGGATACTTCGGATAGATTTTATGATTTATACATTGTAATTGACGAAGGGCAGGATTTCAGAATTCAGAGTATAAAGTTTATTGGCAATAAAGAATTATCTCAAAGTGATTTAAAGGGGGCATTCGATAAAACACTGGAAAAGGTATGGTGGAAATTTTGGAGAAGCGCTAAATTTAACTTTGAAGATTACAAGAAAGACAAAGAATTGTTGAAGAAATTTTTCAGGAAAGAAGGCTTTTTGGACGCTGATATAATTAGAGACACTGTAGTTTTCAGCGAAGAAAAGAAGGGAATTTTTATTGAAATTGAAATTTATGAGGGAAATCGATATTATTTAAGAGATGTTACATTTGTCGGGAACACTATTCAGAGCAGCGAAGCTCTTAAAAGAAGATTGGAATTCGAAAAAGGCGATGTGTATAATGATGAAAAATTTATGATGAATTTGCAAGGGAATCAGGAATCAACTGATGCATTATCATTATATATGGATAATGGGTATTTGCAAGCAAGAATGGAACCAAAGATAAAAAAAGTTGCTCGCGACTCGGTAGATGTGGAAATAGTTGTATTCGAGGGCGATAGATATAAGATTGGCAGAGTTGAAATTATAGGCAACGACAAAACAAAAGACAAAGTTATCAGACGAGAACTATATACCCGACCGGGTGATTATTTCGATAGGTCTGCAATTATTCGTAGTGTTCGTGCGCTTGGAGTAATGAACTATTTCAACCCCGAAGCGTTGAGACCTGATGTTCAGCCATCAGCAGTTGATGCAACTTCTGTCGATATCATATATAAAGTAGAGGAACGTTCAACAGATACTTTTAACGCAGCGATTGGATTTGCAGGCTCGTATGGTCTTACTCTATCTGCTGGTATAACACTGAATAATTTTTCTATTACAGAACCTTTGCAAGGTGGTGGAGGGCAAATATTTAATTTCAATGCAGAAATCGGGCAAATTACAAGATATCGGAATTTAAGTCTTGGTTTTACTGAACCCTGGCTTTTTGATGAACCTACAACTGTTGGTTTCAATATTTTTGACTCTTATTATAATTATTACTACAACATTCGCAGAACTGGATTGGCAATTAATTTTGGAAGACGCTTCAAGTGGCCTGATGACTATTTTCGCGGAGATTGGGGACTTAGAATTCAAAAGAACGATATTCAAACTGAAAGTTCGTATTATTATAGGCCAGGTAAATATACTGAGGTTACCATATCACAAAGAATTTCAAGAATTAGTTTGAATAATCTTTTCTTCCCAACTGTTGGAAGCAAATTTTCGTTTTCAACAGATTTCGCGATGGGTGCAATTGGGATAGGTGCAACAGACTTTTTGAAAAACGAACTTAACTATGATACATATTTGCCGCTTGTTTCGATTGGTGGGAATGATAGAGTAGTGCTGTATTTAGGTTCAAAATTAGGATACGTCTCGGGCTTGAAAACGGACACAACATTATCACCGATTGAATTGTACTTAATGGGCGGAAATGGTTTAAGTGGATTTGGTGTAACACCGCTACGCGGATACGAGGATAATTCTATCGGTATATCTACTGGCAGTAAGGTTCTGGCAAAATACACTGCTGAGTTACGTTTTGCACTGTCGCTAAATCCGATGCCTATATATATATATGGATTTGCCGAAGCGGGAAATGTTTGGAAAGAGCTTCGAAAAACAGACCCATTTGATTTGAAAAGAGCGGCAGGCGTGGGAATTCAAATGTTTATCAATCCAATTGGTATTTTTGGATTTAGCTATGGATATGGCTTCGACCCTGTAACAGGTGGCACATCACCATCAGGTTGGAGATTTTTGTTCCATTTAGGTCAATAATTTTTTACAATACAATAGGAGTAATTATGAAAAAAACACTTTTAATTTTAGGAATTTTTATGATTTTCGGGCTTAACCTTTTTGCTCAAAAAAATCAACCTCAACAATCAGGAATAAGAATTGCAGTTGTTGATATAGAAACAATTGTCAAAGAACTTCCTGAAGCAGCTGAAGCAGACGCAAAATTGAAGGAAATGGGAACAAAATGGCAAGATACAATTATTGCCTGGCGAAAAGACCTGGAAACAAAATTTCAGCAATATCAAAAGCAGAAAGGAATGATGAACGCTGAAGCACAACAGAAAGAAGAAGAAAGCCTTCAAATGTTAAATATGAAAATATTGCAATATCAGGAAGATAAATTTGGAAATCAAGGCGAACTTGCTGCAATGAGAGAAATGTTTTTAGAACCAATCAGGAAAAAGGTCAGAACTGCGATTGAAGACGTTGCTCGAGAAGAAGGTTTTAATTTTGTTCTCGACAAAGGTTCTTCGGCAGTATTGTTTGCTGAAAACAAATTCGATATTACTTTCAGAGTGCTGGATAAAATTAAAAGAAATAAATAAGTATTATGATTATTTGCAATTTCAGATTGGGGTTGCCTAAAAAGCAAATTGATATAACCTTCGGAAGGGCAGGAACCTTCCGAAGGTTTCAAAAAACATTGTAGTAGATTGATTTACCTGCTATTACGAAATAATATTATTTTTTTTCTTATTTTACTATCATTTTAGACAGTCCAATGAATTGACATAATAATTATTTAGGAGATGTTATTGAGATAAAGATATACTTATTTCTGAGTTTTTAGGGAATAAAATGCGAAAAAATCTCAAATTTTTGGCTTTTGCTATACTCTTTTTGGCATTCAACATTAATATATTATGCCAAAAAGTAGGGTTTGTATCGAGCGAAACAATAAGAAAAAACTTTGCAGAAGCGAAAGCGGCAGAACAGCGTGTTCAGACAATTGTAGATGAATGGAAAAGAGAACTTACAGCAATGAAAAAGCAAATCGAAGATTTAGAATTTGAGATAAAGAAAAATCGACTTATCTGGACTGATACTGAGCGCGCAGGCAAAGAAAAAGAATTGCAAGAATTAATATCTAAACGTGAAAATTATGCAAAAGAGAAGTTCGAACCAGGCGGTGAATATGATCTGGTAGTTAGAGAAGTAATGAAACCGATTGAACAAAAGATATATGCAGCTATTCAGGATGTTGCAGCTGCCGAAAAATATGATATTATCTGGGACCAAAGCACTCAACCACTTACTTATGTTAATTTTAAATATGATATAACTGTAAAGGTGCTTCGCAGGTTAGGTGTAGATGTCTCGCAGCTTGAAAAAGAATTAGACCAAAAGATTAAAAATGACCCGCGTAATCAAGAACAAGAGGAAAAACCGACTGATAGAACTCGAAGAAGAAGCAGAGCCACACAAACAACTGAACCAACAAAGCAACAGGAAGAAACTGTTTCTCCTGAAGAAAAAGAAAAACTGCAACGTGAACTTGAAAGAAAATAATAAAGGTTTGATATGTTTAGTTTAACTGTAGAGCAAATAGCAAAAATTGTCGATGGACAAATCGAGGGCAATAAGGACATTGTAATTAAGAAATTACAGAGAATTGAAGATGCGGGCGAAGGAGACTTGACCTTTTTAGCACGAATGGAATATGAAAAATATCTTGTTGCTTCAAGTGCTTCGGCTGTAATTGTGCCAAATAATTATAAAAATTCACCCAAAGAAAATCAAGCATTTATACGATGTGAAAAACCATACGAAGCGTTCGTGTCATTAATAATGCATTTGGAAAACATACGGAATACGCCTAAAAGCTTTATCCACCCGACCGCAGTAATTTCGGAAGGAGCAAAAATTGGCGAAAATGTTCAGATTGGAGCTTTCTGTGTGGTTTCTGACGGTTGTTCGATTGGGGACAATACAGTATTGATGCCAAATGTTGTTTTATATGAGAATGTTAGCATAGGCAATAATACAGTGGTTCATTCAGGAGTTGTTTGCTATCAGGATGTGCAAATTGGAAACAATTGCATAATTCATTCGGGAGCAATTATCGGTGCTGACGGATTTGGCTTTTTAGAAAACAAGGAAACAGGTGAATTTACCAAAATACCGCAAATTGGTAATGTAATTATTCGAGATGACGTAGAAATTGGGGCAAACACAACTATCGATAGAGCACTTCTTGGTAGCACAATTATTGAAAAAGGTGTAAAGATTGATAATTTGGTGCAAGTTGGGCATAACTGCACAATCGGTGAAAATTCGGGAATAGCCGCACAAACAGGTGTTTCGGGCAGCACTAAAATCGGTAAACGAAATAGAATTGGCGGTCAAGTTGGTTTTGCAGGGCATCTTGAAACAACTGATGATGTTTCGCTTATTGCACAATCGGGAGTTTCAAAATCGGTAACCAAGCCAGGCATATATTTCGGTTCGCCGATAAAAGAAAGGATGCTTGCTTTTAAAATAGAAGCCTGTTTGAGGCAATTGCCCGATTTATTCGCTGAATTTGATAAGATTAAGAACGAATTAAAGAATAAACAATAATCATCTTTATAATGGATGAGGAATTACTATATTTTGTATTACTTTTCGTCTATTCATTTGTTCTGATATATCTATTTATAAAGTATTATTATTGGAAAGTTCGATTAGCAAAGGAAATTTCGCCGCATAAAAGTATAAAAAGATTAAAAGTATTGCTAATGGTTAAATTCTCATTGCTGTTTGCGATGGGAATTTTTTTTCTAAAATTATATTTTGATAAAAGCACATTAGCAAATTTTGACGAAAAAGAGATTGTAATTGCCATAGACGTTTCGGGGAGTATGCTTGCAGGATTTCAAAACGTAGAACGGTTGCAGGTAGCAAAAGAAATTGCAGAAGAAGTTGTTCAAATGCTCGACGCAAATTTTTCGATAGTTGCATTTGCGGGAAACGCTTATATAATGTATCCTCTTTCTGATGATAAATCTAAATTGATTGAAACGATTAGGAACTTATCTCCGAACAACTTTTCTTTTCAGGGGTCTAATTTTGAGAAAGCAATTGAGAAATCTCTTATAGCATTTTCAAAGGCGAATTCCGATAAGGTAATCATAATATTGTCAGATGGAGAAATTTTCGATGGAAATAGTGAAAAATATATTGATGACATAAAGAAAAATAAGATAAAGTGCTTTTTAGTTTCAATTGGAGACAACAAAAATCAAGTGGTCAAGCCAGAAGTATATAAATTGGTGGATAAAGAATTTACAACGAAGTCTAATCACAATCAATTTAAGGAACTTGCAAAATTGTATAAGGGCTATTATTTCAAAGTAGATGAATTAACAAAAGCAAATAATTTCACAAATTGTTTGCAATACAAAATGCAAAATCAAAGTTATTCGTTATATACTTATGAAAAAGCAATATTATTGTTTATGTTATTGCTTCTTATTTTTATTGTTCGATTATAAAAAAATAACTAAATTAAATTTTTGTAATATTTGAATACGTAAAATGAAAAATAGAATAACATTACTATTGTTTTTTTTGTTCGGAAGCCAGTTATTAATTGCAAAAAATAGCATATCAATAAAAGATACCATAATTCCTGTTGGCAATACTTATGAAATACCCGTTTTCGGCGATTATAATTTTAATCAATCTGGAAAAATTAAGTTAAGTATAATTTTTAATGCACTGAATTTAGAAATAAGCGGTGTAAAAGAAGCAGAGGGTCAGGGTTTCAAAGAGATTACTACTGAATTTTTACGGCACAAATGGGATAGTGTGGAATTGGTTGTTGCAAGTGATAATTACGCACTAAATTACAACGGGATATTGTTTTATTTAATAGTGCAAACGCTTGTAGGTCCTGATAGTTTGACACTAATTCGTCCCGTCTCGTTAAGAATAGGCAATGAAGAAATTGACTGTGAGTTCAAAAGTGGCACAATTAGAACAAAGTCTCCTATCGTAGAACAAAAATACATTGAGAGTATTTCGCTGGTTTATCCAAACCCATTTGATTACGAAGCAACTGTGAATTTTATTATCGAGGAAGAAACGAAAGTAGAAATACACATTTTCAATAACGCGGGAATGAAAGTGTTTGAGTTCAACAAAAATTCTGATGAAATAAGGTATTCAATTTTCAATGAAAAAGATGAGAAAATTGAGCACTCACATAACCTGATACTTGACAAAGGAAGATATAAAATTGTTTTTTCGCCACATATAAATAGATTTTCAAGTGGATTATATTATTTGGTTCTAAAAACAAAGAAAGGAACATACAAAACTAATTTTATTTACAACAAGTAGTAATAAAATGATAAGAAAAATATTATATATTCTTGTTTTGTTTATTTCAATTAACATTCTGGCACAAGAGAAACAAGATACAACCAATAATCCATCGATTGTAAAAAATCCCGAAGGGCGTGAATTCTGGCTTTGCTTTTTAAAGAACTTCAAAGACGATGACCGAAAGCTATCAAAATCGAATGAATTGCAATTAGAGTTCTTCATAACAAGCGATAAAGATGCAAATGTTGTAATAGAGATTAAAAGCATTGGTTACAGGAATAGTTTATTTGTCCAGGCGGGGACGATAAAAAATGTAAAAATTGATGCACGAGCACAAGTAAGGAACTTCGACCAAATAGAGGAAAAACAAGGGATATATATAAAATCGGACAATCCAATTACAGTATATGGATTAAATCGAAGATACCAAACGACTGATACGTATTTAGGGTTGCCAGTTGAGGTATTGGGAACTGAATATCGAGTAATGTCGTATTATGTAACTGATGATTTGCTTTCTATTGCAGCGGTGGTTGCAACTGAGGACAATACAATTGTTGAAATCACACCGTCAGTTGATACTTATTCAGGGAAAAAACGTGGCGAAACTTTTCGAGTTACATTGAATCGAGGTGACGTCTACCAAGTTGCCGGAACAAAAGTCGCTAAGAGCGATTTAACAGGCACTTACATAAGAGCGAACAAAAGAATTGCAGTTTTCGGTGGGCATCAGTGTTCGTATGTACCAAGCGTTGTTCCAGAAATCATTGCTTGCAATCATCTGGCGGAGCAATTGCCTCCTATTCATTCGTGGGGAAAGCATTTTTATATCGGGAAATTCAAATTTCGGACAAAGTATACATATAGAGTATTAGCACATTATCCTGACACAAAAATTTTTGAAAACACTAATTTGGTTGCAATTTTAAAAACAGGTCAGTATTTCGAGCAAACTACCGATAAAGATGTTCAAATTACCGCAGACAAGCCAGTGCTGGTTGCTCAGTACTCGCAAGGCTTTAAAAACGGGGACTCAATTGGCGACCCGATGATGCTTCTTATTAGTCCAACTCAACAATTTCTGAGGAAATACAGATTTGCTACACCTGTTAGTGGGGACTGGGAACATCTTGTAAATATTGTAGTGCCGACGGAAGCAATATATACCATACAACTTAATGGTCGAGCAATTGATACAAATGAATTTAGACCTTTCGGATTAAGTAGGTATTCAATTGCTTCTATATCAATTCCTTATGGAAGTCATATAATTGAGGGTGCTTTGCCGTTCGGGATGTATTCTTATGGTTTTGGAAAAGGGTTTGATGCGTTTGATGCTTATGGAACGATGGGTGGTCAGTCATTTATTGAGTATTCAGTTTCTCGGGACATTAATCCACCTACGGCAGAAGAAAGGCTAATCAACGGCAAGTATATGGTATTATTAAGAGATGACCGACCTGATGATACAGGAATTAAAGATTTAAAAGTAATTGCAAATAACAATATTCAATTCAAAGAGCCGACAATTGTTGAAGCAACGCCACAATTGAATTTAGAAATTGCCCCAATATCTTCAACTGAGGAAGGAAGAATTTCATTTAGAATTCGTGATATTGCTTTGAATGAAGCATTTTATACGGTTTGTTATGTTTATGATGAATATGAAGGGAATTATAAGTTCTTTTTAAATAGTGGTTTAGACGTTAAATGTGCTATTGATTTGGGCTATAGTGTTGGGTTGTTTGTAAAGCCATCATTAGTTACCAATCAAGTAGATTTTTCAAGCACGGGTAATATTGTATCTAATGGAAAGTTCAAGAATTCGTCGTCAAGTTCGCTCGGTTACGGCTTATTCGTATCGAAAACAATAAACACAAAATGGCAAATTGCTACGCAACTTTCTTTTGAGAAATATGCTGGAACACTCTCTTCTCCTGACACAAACATTGCGTTTGTTCGTGATATTAACACGGGCGAATTGAAGCGGTTTAGAGAACAAACGAATTTAGAGCTAACGGGAAGTTATCTACAACTTATTGTTTCTGCAAATTATTCTTTCTGGGACTATTTTTATTCCAAATTTGGGTTAAGTTTCGATATTAATTCTTCATCAACTGCTTCTTATACAAGAGAAATTTTAGAACCTATTGATTTTGTGTATTCAAACAATAAGAGGAAAATCAAGCCTCAGAATGCACCGAATGAGATTAATTCTATGAGCTCTGTTGCTCTTGGAATACACGTTGGTGCTGGTATTAGTTATGGGATTTATAAGAGATATTATGCGTTTGGGGATTTTTCAATTAATCAGCATATTACAGATATTATTGATGACGGTAGCTGGAAAATGAATATGATTTCGCTAATTGTGGGAATAAAGTACAAACTATGAAAGAAATAATCGGGATTATCAGTAAAGAAGTATTTAGTGAATTCAGGACGAAATCATCGCTTGCCACAGTCGGATTATTCATTGTAACAACAATTACAATAATAGGAATAGGTATCGGAAACGAGCAAATCAACAACCAAATTGCGGGTGGGTTGCTATGGGTTGTAATGTTTTTTTCTTCAATGGTGGGACTTTCCAAAATTTTCATTCAGGAAGAAGAACGAGGGACGTCAATGTTCCTGTTAATTCAGGCAAATTCGGGATATATATATTTCGGGAAATTGATTTATAACACTTTGTTAAGTTTGTTCATCAATTTCTTCACAATACTATTATTTTTATTTTTTCTAAATCAGGTTAGCATTCATTCTTGGGAAGTATTTATTTTGACAATGCTGCTGTCGTCAATTGGGTTGGCGGCTGCTACCACGATTATCTCAGCACTAATATCAAAAGCAGGAAGCAAGAACGCCCTCTTCCCTGTTCTTGCGTTCCCTGTTTTGCTACCACTTATTTTTATTGGAATAAGTTTAACGATTGATTCGATTGAAGGAATTAGTTTAGCAAAAGCCTCGAATAATCTAAATATGCTTGTTGTTTATAGTGGTCTCAATATTATTCTATCATACTATCTGTTTGATTATATATGGCAGGAATAATTTGTAACTTTTATTACGAATTATTTGTTATGTAGATGTTAAAATCACTCGCAATTGGAATAATATATGAGAAAATTTAATCTTGTATTAATTTTATTAATAATCAATCTTTATCAAGTTTTTTCAGCAATTACAATAAAATATTCAAATTTAGACCTTTCGAATGCACCCGCCGGATATATAGAAGTTGAAGTGTTTCAGGACAATGTTCCAATAGATAATTTAACAGTAGATGAAGTATTAATAATAGAATTAACTCGCACAAGAAAGCCCGACAAAGTTGAGAAAATTACAGGAACAAAATTCGCTATTCACTGGCGTACACCGCTCGAAACATATCCAACTTATATAAAACCAACAAATCCCGATGATTTACCGCTGATTTCTTTATCATTAATTATTTCTCACAATGGGGAAACCGGAAAATTAACTATACCTTACGAAAATCCAGGGTTACCAATATTGGTAATAAAAGAAGCTCACAGTGGCATTCAGCAGAAGGAGCTTTCTTTCGAGAAAACGAATAAAAACCAGATATACGTAGTTGCATTTGCTAATAAGAGTTCCTCAGATAAGAAATTGAGACTGGACTCAATTACATTTACAAGTCCATATTTTTCATATAATTGGCAAGGTACTTCTTTTGATATGTATTCTCGACCACCGATGGAATTAGAAAACAGCACACATTATTTAGTTGACGTAAATTATCAATCGCCCGGTGATAATAGACCAATAAAAGCATTGATGCAATTTCATTACAACAATGGAATGGTAAAAAGTATTCCGCTTCTGGCAGGAAATCTTGAAGTAAAGCAAACTACTATGCTGCAACTACTTCAACCAAATGGCGGTGAAAAGCTAACACCTTGCCAATCGTACGAAATCAAATGGAAAGGGCACTCGAAGGACCAGCCCGTCGTTGTCGAGTATTCTATTGATAACGGACGCAGCTGGTTTCAAATTGCCAAAGTAATGGACTCAGTATATAATTGGATTGTTCCAAATGTTGAAATTTCGTCTGCATTGGTGAGAGTTCGCCAGGAATTTTCAAAAGCGAACGAGGTTGTGCTAAAAGAAGATTGGTCCAACATCACAAAAATTGCTTTCAACTCTAATGGTGCAAAAGCAATTGGTGCAAATACTCAGGGTTATATTTATGAATTTGATATTTACAACCAACCAAATGCTCCATTGAACAAGTATTTTACAAGTTTATCGACAAATAATCTAATAAACATAAACGTAGACTATATTAATAATGATAATGAAATTGTGTATTTTTACAGAGAAAATTATTTTTCTTTGCCAAAAGCTTCGTACTACAAGGTGGGAATTTCACCTTCATATAAAACTATCCCTTCGCCTATTGACCTAAATAAGGTATATACAGACCCCAAACGAAGATTTTTCATAACAAAGAATACTTTTGAACCTAAATTTTATGTGCTTGATATTGATAATTTGTCTATCTTGAATACAGTGATAACCAAGATGCCTGTGAGTAGCATTAGTTTCAATAAATCCGGCGACACTCTGGCAATAATTGAAATTGATGGAAGAATTAGTTTGTATAGAATAGTTGATGCGAATAATATAGTGAAAATAAATAACTTTTTCGTTGAATATACAGCAATACCAACAAACATTAAGTTTTCACCAAACGGACAATTTCTTGCAATTTCAGTAATGCAGGAAGACAATGTAGGAACTGATACTTATTTGTATGATTTAGAAAAACAAATGATTGTGAGAACTTTCCGACCTGCTGTAAATGAGCCAATTGAGGTAGATTTTAGTCCATCTACAAATGCTATTGTAATAGGTTCGCCAAATTTAGACCAAATTGTAATTTACGATTTGACTGGTTCGGGAACAAAATCAGTTCTAACGGGGCACGTCAATTCAATGAATGATATGAAATTAGACCCCGAAGGGTTTGCAATTCTATCATCGTCGCGTGGTGAAGGGAATTTCAAACATCGTTCTTTTTCTTATCCTGAATTAGATATTTCGGACAATAATTTTGGTATTGTAGCTGCTAATTTGACTATCACCCAGCCCAATATTCAGCCATTAATCATTGGAAGTAACAACTTTTATACTTTTAAAGCTGAAATTTGCAACAATAGCGAGGTTCCCGTATATATTTATGATTTAACTACGAAAAATGGAACAAATGTTAAGATATTAAATTCAATTTTGACGGACACTTTATATCCACATAATTGCTTCGAACTACTGTTAAGTATTAACCCGCAAGATACCGGAAAGATTGAAGATGAGGTGATTTTCCATTCTTGCTACAAAGACTTCATTTTCCCAATTTCTTTCCGCAGTTTAGATAGAAAATTAACCCTAATGAATCCCAATGGAAACATTTTTGAGGAAACTTGTTTAAAAACAAGCAACTTAGTAAAATTCCCAATTTTCAGGAACGATGACACAATCGATGTGGTAATAAACAGAATAAAAGTCGAAGATGGATATGGCAATATTTTCAAAATAGAAGATTTCATATACGATACAATTATTAAACCGGGCGAAACATTATACCTAAACATTTCGTTTTCACCCGAAGAACTAAAGGAATATTCCTGCAATTTGCTGATTTATCATTCAAATCAAAACAATGTAGTTAAACGTGTTCTGCTGAAAGGCAAAGGAATTGGAACATTTTTAACGTCAAGCCACGATAGGCTGATGTTTATCAATGAAATTGGAAGTCGCAGGATATCAATTAAAAACAACAGTCAGCAAAACACAACGATTACAGATGTTCATTTTGAACCTGAGGGATATTATTCATTAAGCACACCATTGCCAATTACGATTGAAAAAGATAAATCTGTCGAATTGGAAATTGTTCGCACTAACTTTTCTGCTGAACCTATTAAAATGTATTTTACTGCTATCCCCTGTGTTGCATCAAATGCTATAATGCTGGATAACTACGCAGGCACTTCACAACTAAAAATTGGGAAAATCGAAGCCGACCCACGAAAGAACGCTAAGATTGAAATATCATTTTTAAATACTGAAAATTATCCATATCAGGGCGAAAGATTTTTTGAAGGGGAAATCAGTATAAATCAAAAAGTGTTCTATCCTCTCAGTATATTTTCGAAATACGGAAATGCAAAGATATTGTCCAATCAAGTAATCGATAATAAGAGGTATATTAAATTTAGAATAGACGGCGAATTCGGTATGAACGGAACATTATGCGAAATATCAGGGGTTCCTGGGCTTACTGATGAAGCTCTATTCCCTATTGAATGGACTAACTCAATATTTTGGGGAACGTCAGTTCAAACTAATGTGGTTGATGGCGAATTTCGATTAATAAACATTTGCGAAAATCGTTTGATAAATTCAAAATCTACATTTATTAATAGCATAAGCCCTATCCCCGCAAAAGATGTTATTTACATTTCTATTAGTAATGAGGCACCGACAGAAGCATATATCGAAATAATTGATATTTTTGGAAATGTTTTGATGAAAACAGAGGAAATTTCGCTATCTTCGGGTTCAAATATTCTGGTTCCGATAAATGTTTCATATATTAGCAATGGAACGTATAAATTGGCTTTGCACACCAAAAAAGAAACTATTATAGAAAAAATTATAATACTAAGATAGAGCAAGGTGGAAAGTGAGAAAAATCACGATATTACTATTGTTATTTTTAGGAAGCAATTCGCTATTCTGCACACAAGACACAAATTATAGGAATATCTTTCTATATAGTTCCTTCGCAATACAAGGCAATTTTTATAGCTCTAATTTCCGAAGTATGCCAGGATATCCAAGTTGTTGTACCAACTATGATTTTGCCAATGGAATGGGATATTCGATTGGGCTTGGAATGGGTTATAATCAGGACAAGAAGATATTGAACAGCGAAATTTCATATTTATTTGGTGCTAAATTATCCAATTTATCAGCAAAATATTCAATCGATGAGTTTATCGGGTATTATATTGATAGAGATGCTTATCAAAAAATTATTTCAAATTATATTCTTGACATTGATTTAATGACAATGGGAATTTTCTCGCAATTAAATATTAAACCGCCATCGGATTTACCGCTTTATTTCTCTTTTGGTATTAATTTAGATTTCCCAATTTCAAATGAACTATACAAAGTTGAAAAGTTAAAGAAACCTGATAATATTACATTTTCCGACACGAAATCAAGGATAAGAGGAGAACAATCGGGCAAAATAAATGATTTGTCCGCTGTTTTGTATTCAATTTCATTTGGTGTTTCGTATTATTCTTTAAACTTTAAGAACTTTACAATTCGTCCGAAGTTTGAATTGAATTATGGGCTAAACAATGCTGTTAAAAATGTCGACTGGAAAATTGTAAGTTCAAAACTTGGTATGGATGTGAATTTTAATATACCGAAAATTAAGGAAGAACCTAAAATTCAGCCAATTAATCCTCCGATGCCTGAACCTGATATTCCTCCAACCCCGACTTTTGAATATAACTTAATTGCAAAATACTTGAATAATGAACTCGAAGATAGTGCAAAAATTAATATTCCGATTTTAAGTGACCTTGAAGCAGAAATTTTAATTCTACCATCAGTAATATTTTTTCATAAAAATAGCAGTCAATTGAATAATGATGTTAAACCTGTAAATCCAATTGCAAAATCTATTAATTTAGATAGTGCTTTAGTTAAGTTCATTCAAAATAGTGAAGTTGCGACATTAGTTACAATAAATAGATTAGAAAGCGAAAATCCGAAAATTTATCAAGAACGCAAGGAAAAGATAATAGAAATTGTCAAAAAGTATGCTCCGAATAATTTAGCAAACTTTGAATTTCAAGAAAATGTTGTCAGAAATGACAGTATCAATAAAAAAATCGAAGATGAATATATTTGTGCTAAATTTGAGTATAAAGATTTTAACATCAGAAGATTTAATTATTACAAAGAAATAAGAAATACATATTATTCAAGAAACAGGAATGTAGTATTTTTCAATGCTCAAATACCATTTGAGTATGAGAATTACCAAATAGAGATATTCATTAATGATAGTCTTGTTTTCGAGAATAACAGTGTTGATACAAGATTTAACATAATCGATGATTATTATCTATATCGAGGATTTGTGGAAACTCCGATGTATGTAAAAACGAGAGTTAAATTAGAGAATGGAATTGAACTCACACACAATAAGACTTATATAATTAATCCTAAATTATCGAGAATAAATTTACTTATTAATCCACATCAAGGAAAAGAATATGCGATATTAGGATTGTTCGATTTCGATAGTAGCGAGTTTTCATTATTTGATAACAGAGTTCGAGAAAAAGCACTCGACGACCTGCATTATAGAGGAAAAAAACTCACAATAATACCGTTTACAGATAATATTGGAAGTAAAGAATACAATACCAAATTGGCAGAAAAAAGAGCATTGGCGGCAGTTCAGTTATTACAATTGAGAGAAGAAGATTACAAAATTGAATATCCTACGCAATATTTATATGATAATCGGACACCATTGGGAAGAATCTTGAATAGAAGCGTTATAATTAGAATTGAGAAGTAGGATATTTTTAGTATTGGGTTAAAATTAAAAAAGGATGCTTGCTCGAAGAAATAGCAAACATCCTTTTTTATGAAGAAACACTCAACTATTTCATTTCATTAGGTTTATTCTTTGCAATTTCGACTAATTCCATCTCGAAAATCAAAGTAGCATAAGGAGGAATTACGGTTCCATAACCTTTTTCGCCGTAAGCATATTTAGAAGGAATAACAACTTCCCAGCGAGAACCAACTGGCATCATAGGTATAACGATTTTCCACCCTTCAATTAAATCCTTAATGGGAAGATATACGGGATTATTTTTAGCTGAGCTATCAAAAACAGTTCCATCAGTATATTTAGCAACAAGTTTCATCATTACGGCGTCGTTAATAGATGGTTTGGGTCCATTTCCAGGTTTCAGAATTCTATATTGTATGCCAGAAGGCAAGGAAACAACACCGTTTTTCTTTTTATTTTCTTCTAAAAACTTAGCTTCTTCGTCTTTGTTTTTTTCAGCATTTTTTCTGAATTCTTCTAATTCTTTTTGCTGACGGTTTTCTTGAATTTGGCGAATGCGTTCCATAAGCTTCATATTTAATTCCTGGCGTTCGGATTTCTTAATCTGGGCTTTTGCTTCGGAAGTATCATCAGCAAATCCATCACGAAGCCCTTGCAAGTATGCCTGCTCGACGAATGGGAAACTATCTGTCCGAAATGCTACACCCAACTCATAACCAACAGTGTAACTCATTTTTTCATTATCAGATTTGAGATTAACTTTTTGTGGTTCATCACCTTTGTTTGAACAAGCAGCAACAACAATTAGCAGCAAGACGAAAGAAAAATACTTCATAATTACTCCAAAAATTACAAATAAATATAAAGCAAGTTAATAATTTTGTATTCAAATATTTGAAAATATTTTTTTTAGATTTAAACCTTTTGTATTTTTTATAGTCTAATTCAGTAAAAATATAAGATGTTAGTGAGTTGATAGATGGTGAAGACAAAAATATTATAGAAGAATACATAACAAATGGGAGTAATAATGCAGCCACAAGGCTTATTCGAAAATACGAAAAATTTGTTTTTGCTATTGCTCTAAGATATGTGGCTTCATACGATGATGCGGAAGATTTAACACAAGAAGTTTTCATAAAGGCACTGAACAATTTGAAAAAGTTTAAGCAGGACAGTTCTCTGAAAACGTGGTTATATAGAATTACTGTAAATGCTTGTATAACATTTGTTAGGAAGAAGAAAATTACAAGTTTTTTTAGACTTGACGATAATAGTGATGTGATTAAAAAACAAAAGGAATTTAGTCCGGAACAATATTATATTGCTGATGAATTAGAACGAAAGTTTTTAAATGAACTAACGAAATTACCTGAAAAGCAACGAGAAACATTTGCAATGAGATACTTTGATAATTTAAGTTACGAGGAAATATCGCAATTACTCGGGACAAGCGTTGGCGGACTAAAAGCAAATTACTTTCAGGCAATAAAAAAATTATCAGAAAAACTTAAAAGTGAGATATAAAATGGAAAATCAAGAGCAAATCAAAAAGAAACTACTCGAACTGCTTCCTGATTATGTTTTTCGGAGGCTCGACGAAAGCGATAGAGAGTTCTTCGAAATGCATTATAAAGAGTTTGAAGATATTGAGAAAGAAGTGGAAGAAGTTCAGATTTTCTTCGAGAAATTGGAACAAATGGATTTCGATAGGGTTTTTCAATCTCATACGGTTAATACCTCTGTGAAAGTATTGAACAAGATGGAGAGAAAATCACGACCGCAAAGTTCACTGAGATTGGTCCCAAAACTGGCACTACCATTGATAGCAGTAATAGTAATATTTATTGCTATACAATTAGATATTCGTAAAGGAAGATATATTAAGATTGACCAGGCTGAGATAGCGAAGCTGAGCGAACCTATTATTATTGATAGTTCGATTATAGATGAAGTAAATTCACAGGATTTAGTTAGATTAATAGAATATGCAGCACCACAGAAAGAAGAAGAAATAGATGATGAAGAAATTGAGGAGATGAATAACTATCTGGCAGAATTTATGAATAATGAGGTTGGAGTGAATTATTTGGACGAGTTCAATATTTATAATTATTTTGATTATATTGATGAAGATATTTTTCAAGAAATAATAGAGGCTAAATAAAATGAAACGACTATTTTATTATTGTCTTATTCCACTGATATTATTAATAACCATAGAAGCCAAAGGGCAACCATTTCAGGGGGAAAGAGCATTTCAACGTTTTTCAACAATGAAAAAATTGAAAATGATGGAGGTTTTGTCTCTTGATGAGGAGAAATCAGACAAGTTTCTTGCAAAATACAGTTCGTACGACAACAAGATTTTCTCAATCCATAATCAAATTGACCAAGCAACTCGTGAACTAATGGAGCTTATGAAACAGGAACGTGTTAAGTCAAATGATTTGAAGAATAAAAATGTCGAGATTATTAATCTTCACTCTGAATTATCGAAAACAATGGGCGAACGATACAAAGAATTTCAGAATATACTTAGCGACGAAGAACTTGCAAAGTTAATTCTATTCGAGCGAAACTTTAATAATGAAGTAAGAAAGAAAATTATGGAAAAAGGACCTAAAAGAGGTACCCCTGACGAGCCACAGGAACGCCCGAGAAGAAAGAAGCAAAAGTAAATTATCAAAGGGAGCAATGAGTTGCTTCCTTTTTTTTTATTTAGTCAGTAAAAAATGCTAATTTTGTATGCAGTGCAATTACAAATTATCTGATAATGAAGCTTCTTTACTTAATGTACCGATTTCCTTATCCGCTTGACAAAGGCGACAAATTAAGAGCGTTCAATTTTATTAGAGAGTTATCCAAATATTACGAGATAGATTTAATATCAATTATCGATGAAAAGGTTTATGAAACTGCAAAAAAAATTGTTAAAAAATATGTAAAGACGATTTATGAAATTCATTTTTCTAAGTTGAAATTGATAAAGAATTTACTTTTGAATTTGTTCAACGGAAAACCTTTTCAAAATGCATTTGTATATGATAAATCGATTAAGAAGCAAATTGAAAAAATTATCGGAAATGGGAAATACGATTATGCAATATGTTTGATGGTTAGACCTGCTGATTACTTTAAAGGAATACAGATAAGAAAAATGCTTGATTATCAGGACGCATTATCCGTAGGATTTGAAAGGCGAAGCAGGAAAAGCAATTTGTTGGGACGTTTTTTTTATCAAACGGAAGCGAAAAGACTAAGAAAATACGAACAGGATATTTTTGATGAATTCGACGATAAAATTATAATTACGGAAGAAGATAGGAAATACATCAATCGTGATGATAAAGAAAAAATTGTTGTTGTTCCGAATGGAATTGATTTGGATTATTTCTTGCCCAACAATAATGTTGAGCGAACAATAGATTTATTATTTGTTGGCAATATGCAATATGAACCGAATGTATTATGTGTAAAGTATATCGTGCAAGAGATTTTGCCAATAATACAAAAATCAAAGCCTGATGTTACTTTTATGATAGCAGGTGCTGACCCTAAGAATGAAGTTTTAGAACTGAAACGAGAGAACATAATAATTACGGGAAGGTTGGACGACATAAGAGATGCGTATTCGCAAGGGAAGGTATTTCTTGCCCCAATGCAAACGGGCACGGGGTTACAGAATAAGCTATTAGAAGCGATGGCGATGCGACTGCCCGTAGTTACTTCTGAATTGTGCAATAAGGCAATTAATGCAAAGGAAAATTATGAAATATTAATTGGAAGAAATACGGAAGAATACGCTCAGCACTGCTTAAATCTGTTGAATAACCGTTCGCTTAGAGATGCAATTACTGAAAATGCTCTCAATTTTGTAAAGAAAAATTATTCTTGGGAAAGAAACGTCAGTATAATAAAAGAACTGATTGAAAAATTTGCTAACGCCTGAAATATAGGAAGTTAATATGAAAGAGAAAGGTAAGATATTATTAATTGACGACCAAGAGCCGTTCTATAAGCTTATAAAGCGTTATTTTACTCACACAGAATATACAATAGATTATTTGCCCGGACCTGATAATCTTGACGAAGTGCTTGAAGCGAACAGTTATGATTTGCTAATTTTAGATGTGCTTCTACCTGATATTTCAGGATATGATATTTGCAAAAGTGTCCGCCAGAAGTATGATATGTTCGAGTTGCCAATATTATTTTTATCCGCAAAAGATAATAGTGAAAATGTTGCATTTGGATTTGTTTGTGGTGGGAATGATTATGTTACTAAACCGTTTGAACCAAGCGAACTAATTGCAAGGGTGCAAACACTTGTGCGATTGAAGAAATTATACAAGGCAAATAGATTATTAAATCAAGAATTAGAAGAAAGGAATAGATTTTTGCAGATGAATATACACGACTTAAAATCGCCACTGATGACTATTATGGTGCTTGCAGGTCTTGTTCAAAAAGATTTTGATGCTAATGACGAGAATTATTCCAATCTTGATATTATAGTGAAAACTTCTGAACAAATGCTGAAAATTGTTAATGAAGTACTTGAATTTAACAAGTTGGGGAATAATGAGGTAGATTTAAAATTTGAAGTTGTTAATTTTGATGAAATACTTGCACAAGTATTGGATGTGCAGAAGCCTTTGGCAGAAAACAAAAGACAAAGCATAATAGTAAAGAAAGAAGTTTCGGAACCGTTGAAGTTGAAAGTTGATAGCGAAAAAATAGTTCGTGCTGTGAACAATATTATTGGGAATGCGATTAAATACAGCCCTTATGAAAAACCAATCGAAACTATTGTAAGCAAAAGCAAGGGTGAAGGTGGCAATTTTCTTCGTTTAGAAATATGCGATAGCGGTCCTGGATTTAAAGAAGATGAAATAGACAAAGTATTTACTTCATTTGGGAGATTTTCTGCACAACCAACAGGTGGTGAAACTTCCACAGGATTAGGGTTGATGATAGCCAAGCAGCTAATTGAGCTAAATCACGGGAAAATTTGGGTGGATAGGAATTACAATAACGGGAGTAAGTTTATAATTGAGCTACCATTGGTGGAAAATAACAACATTTAAATTAGTTGAAAAATATATATCGAGAGCTGCTCGATATAAGAATAGTGATTACTTTGAATTAATTGTTAGTGGATTAATTGGAGTTATCATTGGTTTTTTCGTTTTCGTTTACCACGAAACAATGATTTTTTTTCTTACACTGTATCAAATAATAACAGATAGCCAAAACTATATCTCAAATAGAGGGATTTTATTACTTCCAATAGTAGCATTTTCAGGTGGATTAATCATAGGGATATTGAAAAAAACAATTTTTAGAAAGGTTACTCACGAAGGGATAGAAAGCGTTGTTCAAGCATTAGTATATAAAGACGGAAAAATCGCTTGGGGAAATTCTTTTAAATCGATTATACTTTCAGCAATTTCGATTGCAAGCGGTGGTGGAGCAGGTAGAGAGGGACCAACAATAGTTTTAGGTGCATCAGTAGGTTCGTCAATATCACAAATATTACAATTAGACAAGCAAAGAATGCGTGTTTTTAGTGGAAGTGGAGCAGCAGCGGCAATAAGTGCAATATTCGATGCTCCATTGGGCGGGATTATTTTTGCGATGGAAGCTATAATTGGGGACGTTAAATTAAAATCGTTTGCTTCATTAGTAATTGCATCTATTTCAGCAACAGCGACAACAAGAATTCTTGTTGGAAATAATCCTTTACTAATAACACCGCAAGTAGCAAATGTATCGTTATTAGATATGTTTCTCCTGGCAATTGCTGGAATAACAAGTGGATTTGTTGCAATATATTATCTAAAAGCTTATTTTTGGACAACAATCTTAGTCAAAGATGCTTTAAAGAAAGTTCCACAAATATTGAAACCTGCAATTGGCGGACTGTTAGTAGGCATTTTAGCAGCTCTATTGCCAACATTGCTTGAATCAACGTATCAACCAATCAATAATGCAATCAGAGGGAATGGATATGGGCTTATTAAATTATCTATTTTTGAATATCTATTGCCTTTAACAAGTAATTACCTACATATTATTATCATCTTGATTGTTTCATTGCTGACTTTAATACTAAAACCAATCTCTAATGCAATAACTATTGCAAGCGGTTCAGTTGGAGGTACTTTTGCCCCATCGATAAAGGCAGGAGCGATGTATGGATTTGTGTTAGGATTAATATTGAGTTTTTTTATCAAAGATATAAATGTAGGATTATATGCGATTGTGTGTGCAGGAGCAGTGCTTTCGGGTACATTTCAAGCTCCGCTAACTGGTGGAATCATTCTTTTTGAGATAACTCACAACTATAATATTATTCTACCTTTGATTCTTTCCAGCGTATTATCTTCTTTTATCATACAAAAGTTTAAGATAAGAACTTTTAATGCTTTACAACAAGAAATTGTTGATGATGAAAATAGACTTCATCCAATGCTGAAAATTTTTGACGAAAACACTCGTAAAAAAGATTAATTATTTTTATATTAGTATTGTTGTTATTTTTAGATATAATAATGTCTAAGAGGAAATTTTATGAAAACCATAAAAGCAATTATTAATCAAGTATTTATTATCATCTTAATTGTAACATCTTTTTCATTGACAGGTTGTGATGAATCAACAAGTCCAAGCAATTTCAATCTTTTTTCAACTTCTGATGAAGTAGCATTAGGACAGCAGATTGATGCTGAAATTGTTGCAAATACTAACGAATATCCTATTCTAAACAATGCACAGGCAACTGCTTACTTACAGAATATAGTAAATACAATACTCAATTCTCCCGAAATTAAATATAAAAATACATTTAATTATCAGGTGAAAATTATTAATACTAACACAATAAACGCATTTGCCGTTCCCGGCGGATATGTGTATGTATATAAGGGGCTGATAAAATTTCTGGATAATGAAGCAACTATGGCGGCTGTGTTAGCTCACGAAATTGGTCATATTGAGAGAAGACATTCGACTAAGCGATTAACAAAGCAATATGGGATAACAATTCTTTTAAGTTTGGTTCTTGGTAGCAACCCAAGTGTGTTGGAAGAGATTGCAGCTAATTTGCTCACAGGACTTGCTTTGTTGAAAAACAGTCGGGACGATGAATACGAAGCAGATGAATATTCTTTCAAATATCTACTTTCGACAAATTGGTACCCAGGCGGGACTAAGCTATTTTTTGAAAAAATTGGGGCAAATCAGCAAGGTGGGAAACTTGAAGAATTACTCTCAACTCATCCTCTGCCACAAGAAAGAATTAAAAAAGTAGATAATTTATTAAGCAAACACAATATTGGGCAGCCAACAGAAAGCAATTTGTTTACTCAAAGATATTTGAATTTCAAGAATAGCATTCAGGATTAATTTATGGCAGCATTTCAAAAGATTATTGATTTAATCAAAGAGAAAAAGACATTACTTTGCGTTGGTCTGGATACAGATTTAGAAAAAATACCCGATGGTTTCCCCAAAAATTCGAGCGGGCTTAATGAGTTCAACAAAGCAATAATCGATGCCACAAAAGATTTAGCAATTGCTTATAAAATCAATTTTGCATTTTACGAGCAATATGGTGTTCCAGGTTTTAAAGCATTGAATGATACATTTAAGGCAATACCACCCTCCCATTTTGTGATTGCTGATGCCAAAAGAGGTGATATTGGAAACACATCTATGGCTTATGCAAGAAGTATTTTCGACTACTTTAATGCTGATTCAATTACAGTGAACCCATATATGGGCTATGATTCTTTATCGCCTTTTTTCAATTACAGAGACAAAATCATTTTTATCTTGGCTTTAACTTCGAACCAAGGAGCGTTTGATTATCAAAAGCAGAAAATCAATAATGAGGAGCTATATAAACTGGTCATCAAAAAGACGTCAGTTTCATACAATTTTGAGCAAACAGGATATGTGGTCGGAGCTACTCATCCTGACGAAATTAGAGAAGTGAGAAAATTAGTTCCACGTCACTTGCTTTTAATACCTGGGGTCGGTGCACAAGGTGGCGATATCAAGAGTGTTCTTAAAGCCAACGGCAATTCACCAGCGATTGTAAATGTATCGAGAGCAATTATCTACCCTGATGGCGATGGTGATTATTTCGAACGAGTTAGAAACAAAGCTGAGTATTACTCAAAAGCACTTCAAATATTGCAATAGAATAAAAAATGTTAAGATTAATTCAAATATTTGTTATAGGATTATTTTTATTTTCATTAAACTTATTTAGCCAGAAAGCTGACCCACAGCACAAGGTTAAAATTGGAGATGAAGCTCCAAATTTTACCTTGAAATTTTTAGATGGAACAACCAAGCAACTAAGAGATTTGCGTGGGAAAGTGATAATGCTACAATTTACTGCAAGCTGGTGCAGTGTTTGCTTGAAGGAAATGCCATTCATTGAAGAAGAAATCTGGAAAGTGCATAAAGACAACCCCAATTTCAAACTTTATGGCATTGATTTCAAAGAAGATAGAGAAACAATCGAAAAATTTATTCAAAAGACAAAGGTAACGTATCCAATTTTATTAGATGAAGACGGCGAAATTTTTGAATTGTATGCAGAAAAAGGAGCAGGTGTTACGCGTAACGTAATAATCGACAAACAAGGGAAAGTAAGGTTTCTCACACGGCTGTTTGTTCGTGAGGAATTCAATGAAATGAAGAAAAAAATAATAGAACTTCTCAATGAATAACATTTCTTTGCCAAAATTCGCTAATTTTTAACTATTTTAATGGTTTAATATTTATTTATTTTCATAAACAAGAGGTTTTTATGAAAAAATTACTTTTAGTTTTGTTTTTGATATTTGGAATAGCAACAATGATAACTTCTTGTGGCAAGAATGCTGAAAATACTGCTGAAAAAAGCGAAATTTCCAAGCAAAAAATCGAGCAAGTAGTTAAAAATTTGCTTGAAAAATACGGTGAAAGCCAGAAAGAAAGAATTGAACGCGGAGTAAATGTCGTTGCAAAATTATGGAACGGAAGCGAGAGCGAATTTGAAAAATTCTGTTTGGAGAATTTTGTTGGTGATGAGAAAGAATTGGAGGCAGTATTTAATAGTTTCTCGAAGCATTGGGAAACTCTACTGGGCAACTTCAATAGAATTTCACTTGATTTGAAAAAGCCCGTGCATATAGACGAAGGTGAAGTTACACCTCTTGATTTGATGATTTCAGGATATGAACCATCAGCACACCTAACAGCAGACTTTTTTGAAAATAAGATTGCGTATTATATTGCCCTAAATTTCCCATATTATAGCTTGCAAGAGAAAAATGAACTCGGGAAAAACTGGACACGCAAGCAGTGGGCTTATGCAAGAATGGGAGATTTGTTTACAGCAAATATTCCTGCTAATCTGCTGCTTAAATCATCGGAAGCTATGGCTAACGCCGATAATTATATTAGCAACTATAATATAATGGCGGGCTACCTTGTGGATGATAATATGAACACTTATTTCCCAGAAGAAATGAAATTAATCAGCCACTGGAATTTGCGTGATGAAATAAAAGCACAATATGGGAAAGAAAATCCGCTGAATAAACAAAAAATGATTTATCAAGTAATGTTGAGAATCATTGACCAATCAATACCAGAAGATGTTGTGAATAGCAATAAATATAAATGGAACCCATTTACAAATAAAGTGTATCAGGACAATAAAGAAGTTAGCTTGAAAAGCGAGCCAAACACAAGATATTATTATTTGCTACAAAACTTCAAAGCTTTGAGGGAAATCGACAAACATAATCCTCTATTCCCTACTTACATAAAAGCAAAATTTGAAAAAGAGATGGAAATTCCACAAGAAGAAGTGGAAAAAATGTTTGTCGATTATTGCTCAAACCCTGTTTTTAAAGAAATTGGAGAAATAATCAAAGCTCGTTTGGGTCGCGAACTTGAACCTTTTGATATTTGGTATGATGGATTTAAATCGCGTTCATTGCTTAATCAAGATGAATTGACAAAAATTACTTCGATAAAATATCCCAACCCAAAAGCACTTGAAGCAGATATTCCTAATATCTTAACAAAACTTGGTTTTAAAACTGATAAAGCAAAAGAAATTGCATCAAGAATTTCAGTTGACCCATCGCGTGGTGCTGGGCACGCCTGGGGTGCTCAAATGCGTGGCGAGAAAGCTCACCTTCGCACAAGAATTGGCAAAAGCGGAATGGATTATAAAGGTTATAATATAGCAATACATGAATTAGGACACAACGTTGAACAGACTTTAACACTTTATGATGTTGATTATTATGTGTTGAATGGCGTTCCAAATACAGCGTTTACAGAAGCCTGGGCATTTACATTCCAATCAAGGGACTTGCCATTATTAGGAATAAAAAGCACCAATAATGAAAAAGAAATTCTGGATGTGCTTGATGCAGCGTGGGCAACTTATGAAATTATGGGCGTATCGCTTGTAGATATGAGAGTTTGGAAATGGCTCTATGACAACCCGAATGCAAATGAAGAGCAGCTCAAGCAAAAAGTTATCGAAATTGCAAAAGATGTGTGGAATTTGTATTATGCACCAGTTTTCGGTATAAAAGACCAACCAATATTGGCGATTTATTCGCATATGATAGATTATCCATTGTATCTATCGGCTTATCCATTAGGACATTTGATAGAGTTTCAAATTGCTGAGTACATAAAGGACAAAATTTTAGCAGAAGAGATGTATAGGATGTGTGTTCAAGGAAGGTTGACACCTGAGGTGTGGATGGTTGGAGCTGTTGGAAATAAATTATCTGCTGAACCATTATTAAAAGCCGCACAAGATGCTGTAAAACAGATTAAAAATAAAAGTTAATTGATAATAAAAACAGAAGGGGCTGCCTAAATAACTTCAAAAGAGTTTTTTGAGGCAGCCCCGATTGTTTATCTTGCTACTTTACTTCTGTTCAACGTCTCTATACAAGAACCACCAATCGTAGTTTTCGTAACGGTCTTTCTTATACATAGCAGCTTTGTAGTCAGTTGCAGGTGGAATAATCACTTTGTTGCCAATTAATTCATTGTTTGGCCAATTTGCTGGCATTGCAACTTTTTCGCTATCTGATACCTGGAATGCTTTTATCATTCTCAGCAACTCATCGAAATTGCGCCCAAGTTCTTGTGGGTAATACAGTATTGCTCTTATAGTACCAGTTGGGTCTACGAAAAATACTGCACGGACTGTATTTTTGCCTTTGCCAGGATGAAGCATACCGAGCATTTTAGCAATTGTTCCATCATCAGCGATTATTGGGAACTGAATTTCGACTTGCAAATTGTCTTTAATCCATTCTACCCATTTGATATGAGAGAATACCTGGTCAATCGAGAGCCCAACTAGCTCGCAATTTAACTTTTTGAATTCTTCGTATCTTTTCTGAAATGCAACAAATTCGGTAGTGCATACAGGTGTGAAATCTGCGGGATGGCTAAACAGGATAAACCATTTTCCTTCCAAATCTTTTGGCAAATTCATTTTGCCCAAAGTTGTTTGCACTTCGATTTCTGGAAATTTTTCTCCAATTGATGGGAATTTGTAATCTGACATTTGAACCTCCATTAAAAATTAAAAATAGTTGATTGAAATTAATTATTTAAATAAGCTGAATACATCCAGACTAACTTTTCTTGTTCACGAATATAATCACTCATTAGTGTATTTGTTCCTTCGTCCCCGACTTCGTCTGAAAGGTCTAAAATATAACGTTGTTTTATAAGCAATATTCTGAAACTATCAAGAATAGAGGCAACGGTTTCTTTTGCCGAAGATAAATTTTTGGCTTCTTTTATTTCTGATTTAGCCAAATAATCGCTAAATGAGTGTAGAGGTGTGCTTCCAATTGTTAAAATGCGTTCAGCGATTTCGTCGATTTTCAAAATCAAGTCATCGTATAATTCCTCGAATTTCAAATGCAATTCGAAAAACTTTTCGCCACGAATGTTCCAATGAAATCCACGAACATTCATATAAAAAACGTGGTAATTAGCTAATAAATCATTTAATTTTTCTGCTAATTCTGCTGATTTTTGAGCGTCGAGCCCAATTTGATTAAGGTTACTCATTTTTTGTTTCCTATTCTTTTGTTGAACAAATAATTTGAAGTCGAACTTCTTTTATTTCATAATCAAAAATCTTCTTCTTTGAAAAATAGCTAAGAAGCAGTTCTGCAAGCCCATCATCGTAATAATCTGCAATAATTTCTCCTTTTTCGGAATAAATATGATGATGTGTTTCCACAAAAGCGTCATATCGAGCTGTTCCCGACTCGCTAAGAACTTTATTGACAAGATTGTGTTCGACAAATGTTTCAAGTGTGTTGTATATAGTGCTTAACGAAACACTTGGCAACACTTTCGATACTTTGCGGAACACTTCCTCTGCAGTTGGATGTTCTCTGCTATTGAGCAAAGCCTCGTAAACATACAATCTTTGGGCTGTTGCTTTCAATCCTTTGCTTGCCAATTTTTCTTTGAGATTATTCATTAATTTATAATTATTCTTATTTACAAATAATTTCTATTTTAGAAATTAGTCGAACGTAAATAATAATTATTGTAAAAAAAATAATTTTTTTTGAAATTTTTGAAATTTGTTAAGAAACAGGTAGTTACTTCATCAAAATTTGTTGAATTAGTATATTAGTATTAGTAATAATCGAATAATATGAGCCTGAAATTGATGGAATTGAAATTAAGGGCTTTGCCAAAAAAACGTTTAAATAAGATTATAAATTCATCTCTTGTCGATAATATTTTTCATATAGGCTAACTTCGTTGGGGCTTCCGATAATCAAGGGCGTTGTTTGGTGAATTGAGGTAGGATGCACTTCCAGAATTCTGTGATTGCCATCTGTTGCTTTGCCGCCGGCTTGCTCGACAATCATAGCAAGTGCATTCGCTTCATATACAAGTCTGAATTTTCCCGTAGGATGAGACGCGTCTTCGGGATAGAGATAAATTCCGCCATATAGTAAAGTTCGATGAATATCTGCCACTCCACTTGCAATATAGCGCAGCATATAGGAACTATTATTCCCACCTGCACCTTTTAAATAATCTACAAATTGACGCACCTGTGGCTTCCATTTGTAGTAATTCCCTTCATTGCAACTATAAATATAGCCCGATGGTGGAATTTTCAAATTCTTTTGTGTGAGGAAGAATTCACCCAAAGTTGGGTCGTAAGTGAAAACGTTAACACCATTTCCCGTTGTATACACCAAAAGAGTAGATGAACCATAGAGAGCATACCCCGCAGCGACTTGTTTTGCTCCGCACTGCAAAACTTCATTAATATTTACAGGAATATTGTCTTGCAGTCTGCGATAAATTGAGAAAATACTTCCAATCGTAATGTTAACATCGATATTTGCCGAGCCGTCAAGAGGGTCGTAAACTAAAATATATTTTGCATTTGCGTTGTTCGGTGCATAAACTAAATCTTTTTCTTCTTCACTTGCTATGCAACAAACATTTCCATTTTGCAGAACTAAATTTTTAATTATTTCATTTGCAAATTTATCCAGTTTTCTTACTTTATCGCCGTTAGGGTTTTCTTCTCCCGTTAGCCCAAACATTTCATTAAGACCGGCACGCCTGACTTCTCGTGAAATAATCCTAATAGCAAGAGCAATATCGTGAAGCAAAGCTGAAAATTCTCCCGTGGAATAGGGATGCAAAGACTTTTCGTTAGCTATGTGGTGGTCGATTGTAATTAATTTGTTTGTTCTCATACCCTATTTTTTCTTAAACACGCACTTGCCCGTGAATTTCTATGTCAGTGTCCGCAGGAAGTTCCGTGAAACTGACAACGCTAACAAGTGGATAAGTATTATGTATCATTCTATAGAGATAGGGACGAATTTGAGCCGAACAAATTATAAGTGGCAAATATCCCGCAAGCGAAATTTCCTCGATTGCTTCATTCAGACTATTCTTCATCGCCTCGATAAAATCTGGTGGTAAGCCCATTGATGGTGCGATTGCATTTGTCCCGTGCATTTGCAATGCATTTGTAATTTTTTCTTCAATTTGCGGGTCTAAAGCAATGGCGTGTATCACTCCGAACCTATCTTGATATAGTTTTTTTATGGTTTCGGATAAATTATGGCGAACGTATTCAGTTAATACATCTGTATTTTTTGTTACTTTCGAATATTCAAGGATTGATTCCAATATTATCGGCAAATCTCTTATTGGAATACCCTCAGAAAGTAGATTTTGCAGCACTTTCTGGACAAGCACAAGCGGCAATTGTTCCTGCTGTATTTCTTCTAAGAGTGCGGGATAATCGTCTTTCAAATTGTCGATTAATCGCTTCACCTCTTGACGAGTAAGAAGTTTATCGGCATTTCGCCGCAACAATTCTGTTAAATGCGTTGTAAGAACAGTAGCTGCCTCGACAACTGTATAGCCCATCACCTCAGCATTTTCCCGCAAGTTTTGATTTATCCACACAGCAGGCAGTCCAAAAACAGGCTCTGTAACATTTATGCCATCAAGAGTGCCTTCGGCATTTCCGGGATTCATTGCAAGCAACATATTGGGATAGAGCTTGTTTCTTGCAATTTCATTATTACGAATTTTGACAACGTATTCTTCTGGTTCGAGTTGCAAATTATCTCTTACTCTCACTGGTGGCAAGATAATACCAAGTTCCTGAGCCAGCTGGCGCCGAACGTTTGTAATTCGTTTGAATACATCGCCTCCCTGCGTTTCGTCAACTAATTGTATCAAAGCATAACCTAATTCGATTTCTATGGGGTCGATTTTAAGCAATTCTTCTACTGGTTGCTCGGGTGGCAAGCTCACTTCCTCTGCTTTTTCAATTTCCTCTTTAAGTTTTCTTTCAGCCTCTTGTTTTGTTTGCTTATAGCGGTAGTATGCAAAAGCACCAGTAATTATTGAAAGAATGAAAAATGGAATAAACGGGAAGCCTGGAATTGTTCCCATAACAAGCAAAACTAATGAAGTAATCGCAAGAGGTTTAGGGCGACTGCCTATCTGGAATGAAAGTTCTGTATCAAGATAATCTGAACCGCTCGAACGTGTTACGACCAAACCACCCGAAACAGAAATCAAAAGCGATGGAATTTGTGCCACCAGCCCATCGCCAATGGTCAATATTGTATAGGTTGATGCAGCGGTAGCAAAATCCATATCAAACTGCAACATCCCAACAGCCAGCCCGCCAAGGATATTGACACCTGTAATAACAAGTCCTGCAATTGCATCTCCCTTAATAAACTTAGCTGCACCGTCCATTGCACCAAAGAAGTCAGCCTCGCGTGTTAGGTCTTCACGTCTCTTTTTGGCAGTTGCTTCATCTATATATCCTGCGTTTAAATCAGCATCAATACTCATCTGCTTGCCAGGCAATGCATCTAATGTAAAACGAGCACTTACTTCTGCTATACGAGTAGAACCCTTGATTACTACAATAAAATTAATGACAAGTAAGATTAAAAATATAATCACACCGACTACATAATTTCCCTTGATAACAAACGAGCCAAATGCCTGGATGATATCTCCTGCAGAAGCCTCTCCTAATATCAGACGCGTAGTAGCAACGTTTAGTCCTAATCGAAACAAAGTAGTCATAAGCAACACTGCGGGAAACGATGAAAATTCGAGCGGTGTTCTTATGTAAATCGCAATCATCAAGATTAATACAGACAAAGTAATATTTGTCGCTAAAAATATATCTAATAGTTTTGGGGGTAACGGTATTATCAACAAACCTAATATGAGCAATACTCCCATCGCTAACAACAAATCTCGGTTCCTGCTCAATTGAGGAAGCAGATTATTGCGGATTTTGCTCATCGCAGGCGAATTTAATACATCAATTTGTGTATTTTTAGCCATTTCCTTTCTTCATCATTCAAAAAACATAGTATTTATGCTATTTCTTTTGTATTATTCTGATTATTGTCAATTTCCTTGCCATTTACTGAACAATAGTTTTTAATCAATCGATTTTTTTTATTTTACATTATTAAGTAATTTGTTTATATGAGAGTATGCTTATACATAATAACCGTGCTATTTGCTTCCTGCTTGATAGCAGAGATAAACAAAAGTCAGATTATTAGCCACGTGAACTTTCTTGCGAGCGATTTTTTGGCAGGACGACTAACGGGTTCGTTCGGTAGTGAAATTGCCGCTAAATATTTAGCCTCAGAATTGCATAAATACGGTGTGAAACCGCTTGGCAAAGACGGAACTTTCTATCAATATATCCCTATGCATTCCACAAAACTTCTACCTGAGACAAAACTTACTATATATTCTGAGAACAATTTCCGGGAATATATATTAAACCAAGATTATTTAGTTTATAAAATTTCGCATCAAATTTTTCTTGCACGGCGAACAGAGATGGTATTTGCCGGTTTTGGTATAGTCGCTCCCGAATTCGATTATAACGATTATTTGAATATTGATGTTCGCGGCAAGGTTGTTGTAGTTTTAGATGGTGAACCGCTTTCATCTTCCCCTGATTTCTTTGCGGGTGAGCGACCGACTACTTATTCAAGTTTCGAAACCAAACGAATTATTGCTCTTTCTCGTGGTGCTGCTGCACTGATAATAATCTCTTCGAAAAGCCTTTCAAATCCAGATGATTGGGAAAACAAGAAATTTAATTATCAATTCGACGATTTCTCGCTTGCGTATAATTTGAATAATAATTTGTGCATTATCCTTAATCCTAATGACTCTGATTTTATCTTTGCACAATCTGGTTACTCACTAAATCAGATTATGGAACTTGCAAAAAACAACAAATTATCAAGTTTTCCGCTAAATACTTTCTTTGAGTTCAAACCTCAAATAGAACGCCACGATTTTCTTGCCGTAAATGTTATCGGAATTATTCAAGGTTCAGATGAAAAATTACGCGATAGTTACATATTAGTTTCTGCACATTACGACCATCTTGGTATAGGCATTCCATTCGGAAGCGATAGTATTTACAACGGACTTACCGACAATGCTCTTGGTTGTGCTGTAACACTCGAAATTGCCCGAAGAATAATGGAAACAAAAAGCAAACCCAAACGTTCTATTATATTCCTTTTCACAACGGCAGAAGAGCAGGGATTGCTTGGTTCCACCTACTATTGCGATTATCCTGCCCGACCGCTTCACAAGACAGTTCTCAATATAAATATTGACGGGATTGCTTTTCTGGATAGATTTAAATCAGTTGTTGCTATCGGGGCGGAATTTTTGGATAATATTGATGTTCTCGATAAGGTATTGGAACAAAATAATCTTTATTTATCGGAATTGCCAGCGTTTGCGTTAGACAATTCATTCGTGTATTCTGATAATTACTCATTTGCGAGAAACGGAGTGCCTGCTTTGCTTATTATGGATGGGCTCGATTTAGAGAATCTCTCGCAGGAAGAAGCTTTGGAGAAGTTCTATTATTACGCAAACAATATATATCACACTCCAAACGACGACTTTAAATTTCAAGTAAATTATGAAGCTGTTTTGCAGCACGCTAATTTGCTTTTTGATATTGTAACTGCTCTTGCCAATAGCCCATTGCAACCAATTTGGAAACAAACATCTCCTTTTTATGATGCCTGGTTGCGAATTAACGCTCAAAAAAAATAATTTTTTGATTTAATTAGTTTTGTTTCTTATATTTAGTTCTCTAATGTGTGTCATTGTATTTGTAAAATGAATAAAAATTCTATCTCAATTAATATTTTTGAGCAGTTTTTTCAACACTCACAAGAAGCACTTTTGATTATTGACAAAGAGTGTAATATTATTTATTGCAATAATTTCGCTGAAAATCTATTTGAAATACCTGTCGATACTATTAAAAGATTAAAAATCCAAGAATTGTTTGTGAAATTTGTTAATCAAAATAACAAAGATTATTTAAATGAAAAATTCGTTGAAAACCTTTACCAAAACTTATTTAACATTACTCACGTAAACGAACAACCTGCAACATCGGAATATACTTTATTCTTTGGTGATAGCAGGACAAAAAATATTTACGTCATTTATTATCCAATTATTGAGAATGAAAACCAATACATTGGCGTTATCATCAAAGAAGACAAGAGCAATAAACTTCTTCGATTAAACCTCGAATATAGAAAAAATTTCGAAAAACTTCTCAGCGAAATAGCCCAGGATTTCACAAGTTTAGAAACTTATGAACTTGAAGACAAAACACTTAATGCCCTCAAAAAATTTTGTTACTTTGCTAATGCTGATGGGATTGTTCTTTACACCGTTAGCAATGGAATTGTATCCCCCGAATATGCATTTTTCGCTAACACATTGCAAATAAACGTCAATAAATTCAAAGAAAAAATTGACAATATTCATCAATGGATTTATTCATTTTTCAAAAATAGTAACTTTATTACAGGTAATTTTTTAGTTAATTATGAAAATACTTCCCCAGAAGTGCGGAAGTATATGAAATTGCTTGGATTATCGAATATTTTCATCGTGCCCGTTATTTATGACAATGAGTTGTATGGTGGTATTGCAATTTTTAATGCAATGCTTGACAGCTCGTGGCGAAACGAGGATTCTGCTTTGCTGAGAACTTTTTCAAACATTTTAGTTTCTGCAATTGATAGAGTTAACAAAGAAATTCAGCTTCAAAATGAAGTTAAGGTAAATATTAATGTAGCTTCGATTTCAAATTATGTTATCAACGAAACTGAACTTCACAAGATTTGTCAACTTGTGCTTTACTCTTTTAGCAACTTATTCGCTAATCATTTCAGTTTCCTTACTTTATTCAATCTCGAGGAACAAGTTAGTGTTGTCTTTCACTCATATTTGGAACTCGACCAGAATGCAATTTCATTAATAGATATTACAATTAGAAAAAAGTTTGCAAATGATAGTTATATTTATGATAATTTCAACACCCCCGTTCAAATTCAATTAAACGACAATGTATTAGCAATAGAGAATTACCTTTATGCTCCAGTTGAAATCGAAGGTGTTAATTTTGGTTATCTTTTCCTTGCAAACAAAGATTCTAAATTCCATCAAAAAGACATTAAAATTCTTACAAGAATTCTAAATGTCCTGTCTCTTGCTTTGAATCGGCATATTATTCGAACCAAATTAATAGAAAGTGAGAAAAAGTATTATTCTCTGCTTGAAAATGCTAATGACCCAATGTTTATTATGAAGGATCATAAATTCCTCTATGTCAACCCTAAATTTTGTGAGTTTTCTGGATATACAAAGGACGAAATTTTATCCCCAGCATTCGATTATTTTGAATTAATTGAGGAAAGTTCTCGACCAATTATTCGAAAACGTGCTCTTGATTTGCAAGAAGGTAAAAGTCTGCCTACAAGCTTTGAACTTTCAGTCCGCAGAAAAGATGGAGAAATAAGAAATGTATTGTTGAGCGAAATATCTATTAACGAACCTTGCGATCTTCACTATTTTATAGGAATTGTTGATGATTTAACTACCACGAAACGCCTTCATAAAATTATTTCAAGAAAGGATGAAATTTTAGAAACTATCAGTCAAGCAGCCGAACAATTTCTTATTGAACCAAATTGGCGTGCAAAAATTAAAGTTAGCCTCGATAGACTTCTTTCAATTACTGATTCCTCTGTTGTATATCTATTTGAGAATATTAGCGAAAACCAGGATACGTTTGATTTAAGATGTTTGAATTACTCTTCATTAATTGACATTACTAACGAACAATTATGCACAAGTCCTGAATTCAAATATATTCTGACAGAAAACCGTAATATTAAAAATAAACTAATATCAGGTGAAATTGTTGTCATTCATTATGATGAGCTTCCTTATAACGATTTGAATTTCCCCGCAAATTTTCATTTTACTTCTCTTACTTTTATTCCAATTACTCCTTACAATAAATTCTGGGGATTTTTCTTAATAAGAAACGTTGAAACTAAACAACAATGGATCCAGCAAGAAATTGATGCTCTCGAAGTTGCTGCACGTATTTTTTCCGCAGCAATTATCAACGAACAAAACGAAAAAGCTCTCAAATCAATGAATATCGAGCTCGAAGAACGCGTCCGACTGCGAACTGCCGAGCTTGAAGATGCTCTTGAAGAACTTCGCATTGCAAAAGATGAACTACAATCTGCATATCTAAAAGAAAAAGAATTTAGCGAGCTACGCGCTCGTTTCCTGAAAATGATATCGGAGGAATATCGTTCGCCACTTACCGTTATGCTTACATCGCTTTTCCTTATGGAACTTGCAATTGTTAAAAACGACTTAAGCACTCTCTCCAAACACGTTGATAGAATTCGAATTGCTGCCCGTCAGATGACACATTTGCTCGATAATGTTCTTGTTACCGGTCATTTAAGCGAAGAAGAAGTTCTGAGCGAAGTCCATTTTTCACCATTTAACGTCGCTAAATTAATCGAAAATGTTGTCGATGAAATTAAAGCAATAGACCAATATCATCATAATTTTCAGATTTCTATTGACCTTCAAAATCCAATGATTGTTACAGAAGAAAACTTGTTCAAAACTATTATGATGAATTTAGTTACAAATGCTGTCCAATATTCGCCGATGAATACAGATGTTAATATTTCTGTTGGGCTTGTCGAAGATAATGTAATATTTGTTCAAGTTAAGGATCAGGGATTTGGTATTCCCGAAAATGATAAAAAGCACATTTTCGAGCAATTTTATCGCGGGGAAAACTCTGAATCAATACAAGGCACCGGGCTTGGGTTATACATTGTCAAAAACGCTATCGAAAAATTAGGTGGAGAAATTAGTTTTCATTCCGAACTCGGAGTTGGGACATCATTCACTTTCTCTTTACCGGTTCATTTTATTCACACTTAAAAAATAATTAACCAATCCAAAAAAATTACATTTTTTAAATTAATTTTATTATTTTAGATTTAATGATTTATTAAAAATGAGTTTAGTTATGAAGAAAAAGTATTTAATCGGAATTATTGCGGGGATTGCATTAGTAGCATTAGCAATTTATTCATTTGATGCAAGTAAAATCGAATATTCGGATTTTGCGACTGCCCGCCAGGAACACAAAACTGTACAAATCATTGGTTCTTGGGTAAAAGAACTTCCTTCGAACTACGACAGTCAAAATAATGAGTTCAAGTTTCATCTGAGAGACGAAAAAAATGGAATTGCTGAGGTGCTCTACAAAGGTGGGAAGCCCAATAATTTTGATATTGCACCGATGGTAGTTGTCAAGGGAAAATTTGAAGGCGATATTTTTATGGCATCCGAAGTTCTTACCAAATGCCCAAGTAAATATGAAGGTAAAATGCAAAAATAAAAATTATTCTTATAAACATTTCTCAGGTTCTTTATGATTGGTAAATTATCTATCTACGTTTCTTTAATTTTCTCAGTGTTATCAACTCTTTTTTACTTTTTAGCCTTAAAAAACAAAAAGAATATAAAAATAGCAGAATATTCCTATTGGGGACTTTTTGCAGCAATAGTATTTGCCTCGGCATTTCTTTTGTCGAATATACTTTCTTATAATTTTCAATACTACTATATTTGGTCTTATTCTTCAAGAGAATTGCCACTTGGCTTGTTAATTACCTCTTTCTATTCTGGTCAGGAAGGCTCTATTTTGCTATGGGCACTTATGATGGTGCTCATTGGCTTTTTCCTGCAACCGTATGCCAAGAAATACGGTTATCAGGAATTAGTGATGGGGCTTTATTCGCTAATCCTTGTATTTCTCACATTGATGTTAATTTCGAAAAGCCCATTTCAGTATATCTGGGAAGCATTTGCCGATAGTGGAACACCCGTTGGATTTACCCCGCCAAATGGTCGTGGTCTAAATCCAATATTGCAGAATTACTGGAACGCTATTCATCCGCCGATTGTATTTGCAGGATATGCTATGATGAGCGTCCCGTTTGTATTTGCTGTTGCTGGTCTAATCAAACGGGAATATCATAAATGGATTGAGATTTCACTCCCCTGGACACTTGCAGCAACAGGTATTCTTGGGCTTGGAATTATGCTTGGTGGCTTCTGGGCATACGAAGTGCTTGGTTGGGGTGGCTTTTGGGGCTGGGACCCAGTTGAGAATGCTTCTCTTCTTCCCTGGCTGATTGCTGTTGCTCTTGTGCATACAATGCTTGTTCAGAGACGAACAAAAGGGCTTGTTCGCACTAATTTTGTACTTGCAATTATTTCCTTCATATTGGTGCTTTATGCAACATTTTTAACTCGTAGTGGTGTATTAGGCGACATTTCCGTTCATTCTTTTGGCGAACCTGGTAAATTTATCTATACGTTATTGATTGTATCGCTTGTTGTTTTCTTTTTGATTGGAATAATTTCGCTTATTATTCGCACAAGGGAGATTTCATCTATTTCCGGAGCAATTGATTTCAAAGGAAGTTCACGCGAATTTTTCCTTTCACTGGGTTCGATTATTCTATTTGCGATTGCGATTATTGTTTTTATTGGAACAAACTGGCCTCTTTTTACAGAAATTTTGGGTTCGCAAAAGTCGAGTGTTGATATTTCTTTCTATGATAAATGGAATTTACCTTTTGCAATTTTGCTTTTACTCACAAGTGCTTTTTCACTCTACTTACACTGGAACTCGACTGATATTAAAAGCAAAATAAATCGAATTTCTATTTCATTATCGATTTCAATAATACTAACTTTGATTGTTTTCTGGTTAGGTGTTAATTCTGCCGCTTATCTTTTACTTGCTTTTGCTGCAATTTATACAATTGTTGTCAATCTTGAATTTATTATTCGCAACTGGAAAACATACAAACACGGCTTTGGGACTTACATTTCTCATGCGGGGGTTGCTTTTTTGCTTCTTGGTGCTTTAATTTCAGGTGCATATTCTTCAACTCAACACGTTACGCTCGCTCTTGGCGATAAAACTAATGTTTTTGGATACGAAATTACTTTCGAAAAAATCAACCAGATTGAAAAGCATTTTCAGGATAGAGAAAAATACGAATTTATCGTTACTGCCAAAAAAGGTGAAAACACTTATACTTTGAACCCAATCTTCTATTGGAGTAATTTCAACGACCGAATGGCACCATTTCTCGAACCTGGAATTATTGAAAAACCATTTTATGATATTTATATATCACCTAAATCGACTGAAAGAAAGTCAAATTCACCGATGGTGCTTCTTGCTCGCGAGGAAATGTCGCGTGTCCCACTCGATACTTCATTGAAAATGCAGATGCTTGGTTTTGATATGAACCACGCAATGGAAATGTCGGCGGACAACAGAGTAAGATTGGGGGTTGCCGTTGAATTTACACTGCCAAACGAAAAATATGTCGATACTCTATATTCAGCCATAGATATTAATTCCAAAGAAGGAATTCCTGAAATGAAGAAAATTCGCGGCACTGATATTATGATTGGCTTTTCGGAACTTATTGCAATGATGCAGGGTGGCTCGCAAGCTGCGTTTGTATTCCAGCGTGAAGGCGAACCAACGGCTGAACCTGTTCAACTTTTTTCATTTGACTTTGCCATAAAACCATTTATTAATTTTGTATGGCTCGGCACTATTTTAGTTGTGGTTGGCTTTTTCTGGGCAATTTTCCGACATAAAAAAGAGAGAAAGCAGGCTAATTCGTAATCATTTTACTTAAATTTCCCTATAAAGGTATTTATGCAAGTTTTCAACGCGGTGAATGCAATTGAAGAGAGTTATGGGGATGTATTGATGGTTAGAGATAAGTTAAATGAAATATTGTAAATAATTAAATAATTGTGTATGTTGAAAGGGTTAGCTGCAAGCTTGGCGTTTTAGGGGAGTTGTTGTTTGGGAAATCGTAATCATAAAATTTGTTCTTGTCCGTTAAGGTGAAAAAGTTTGTACTTAATCCGTTTGGAATGTAGTTTTGCTGAAATGTTTGAAGTGAAAGGATTGCTGCAATTTCTAATAAGTTTTTAAAAAATGCAAAAAAAATTGGAAGTTTTGGAAAAACATACTAAATTTTTAATAAAGATTAAATGCAATAATGCAAATATATATTGAATAATTGCGTATATTTGTTTGTGGTGTGAAATTGGGGCGAGTTTACCATGATTCCTAAAAACATAAAGAAAGAACATATCATTGAAGCAATAGCAGAAATTAAGAAAGTCGGAATTTCTGAGGGTAGAAATTCAAGGAAGTATCTTTTGGAATATGATGGCGGGTATTTTCCACCAAAGTTTGTCATTTCATTAGCCAATAAGTATGCAAATTCCGAACTATTAGACTCACAAGAATTCAATGGTGGTGTAGAGACGAATAATTTCCTCAAGAATTTGGGGTTTAACGTAGTAGAAGAGCCCTCTAAGATCTCTATCACCAAACCATTGAAAAAGAACAGAAGAAATAAAGTCTCAATAGATTCTCATAACGAAAGATGTGCGAAATGTAAAGAAACAGTTAAAAGACTTCTGGAAAAAATGTATGGAAAAGTTGAGCAGAATTATAAATTTGAGATAGGAACTTAACCAGAGGATTTAAAAAATACCCCCTACTACGATAAACTGAAAGAGATTTACGAGGCTCTCAAAACTCATAGCGGTTTCAAAGAATTTGTTAAATCTAAAACTCTTCGAAATTGTGATTTCTTCATTCCTAATCCCGGCTTTATTGTAGAATTTGATGAAACACAACATTTTACAGAACCGAGAAGAATTGCCTTAGAAAAATATCCTGAGGAACTTGAATTGGGTTTTGACAGGGAACGGTGGATAAAACTATGTATGGGATTCAATGCTAAAGACAACGACCCTATTTACAGAGATGAGCAGCGTGCTTGGTATGATACTCTGAGGGATTTCCTTCCAGCAATAAAAGGTTTAAAGCCAACCGTCAGATTATTTGCTAAAGATTATGTGTGGTGTAGTTTTGACCCAGATAACCAATCCGATGTCAAGAAATTTGAGAACCTGTTAAAAGGGGGCTATGAAGGCTGGGAAATTGAAATAAAAGAGGAACAAGATCCATCCATAGCAAGAGTGATAATAGCTGGTGAATGGGAAGGAAATCTAAAAGAAGCATGGCGACTAATTGAAGACATTTGTGAGAAGTGGCCTAAAGACAAAAAGGTCAAATTTCTTATAACATGCGGTGGCTTTCTTCAATTTGATTGGCCTGAATCAATATCCTGGAATGATATAGGTGATAATAAAAACCCAAATCATGAGGCTATTAATAAATTAATTGAGAAAGCTACTGAATATGTAAGTTCCGTTCTGAACGATGATTTATGTAGGAGATTAAGTGAAGTTACAGATTACATTACATTAGGCGTAGACTCTGTTAATGAGAAAATATCGACAACTCATAATCGACTACATGTTGAGTTAGTATTTCTGAAAGATTTAAAACAAGGCAATCTTTTTTGGACTGGGAAATCATATCCAACATCATCACAACAGAATGGTTTGGTAAGGATTGTGGATCTACAAACACATTTCGTTAACTTAGATGTTGGAAAAGTTATGATACTCGGATGCCATGATCTAAATATTTTCAATCCAAGATCAATAAATGCAAAGGAATGGCGTAAAAAGGTAAAAGAGGATTTCAAAAAGTTAGCCAAAAATGAGGAATCAATCTATGCCCTTCATCATCCTCACACAACAGTGAAAAGGCGGACGTGGCTTACTGCTTGGAGTAGTTTAAGAAAAACACTTACATCGATAAAGCATTATGCAGGTTCGGGAAGATACTATGAATCTAATCGTGAATGTTCAAAATGGAATGATTTAGATGTTGTTCTCAAAGCTATAAAAAGCGCCAATACGAATACTATAGATTTTATAATCAGAAAAAAAGAGATAATATAAATGACGCCCCAACTTAATATTACACAGCATAAAAGGTTCGTGCTTTACGGCACTCACCCAAATTCCGCCTTCGGATGAACTTCTTCTATGCTGAGACCGTTATTGATTACATATAAAGAAATCAACTAAATAAAAATGGCTGTCCTTTTTGGGGACAGCCGCTTATTTTTTGAAAGAGGTGTAATATTAAAACTTCTTCAATTTATTCTTCTAAGCTACCAATTTCTGCTTCGACTGCATCCAAAATTTCACCAGATTTCACTAATTCCTTCATCTTGTTGTGGTCGTTGTAAAGTGGTCTATCGACATCAAGGAAATCGACATATTTACGAATCACTTTGCGTGCAACTTCCACACCACGACCATTCTTGAAGTTACGGAAGTCCAATGCCTGAGCAGCAGCCATAAACTCGATGCCAAGAATACCATAAGCATTGTCCAGAATTTGATGGTTTTTGAGTGCAGTATTCATTCCCATAGAAACAAAGTCTTCCTGGTCGGCAGCAGCTGGGATTGACTGAATTGAAGCAGGATTTGAAAGAATTCTCTGTTCAACAATTAACATATCAGCAGTATATTGGCTCAACATCATTCCTGAGAACATACCGGCACCCTTTGTCAGGAATGCAGGCAATCCCTGGCTCAAAGCTGGATTGAGCAATCTGTTCAGGCGGCGTTCGGATAACACGCATACCATTGTTATCGATGCACCTGCCATATCCATTGGAAGCGATACAGGTGTTCCCTGGAAGTTGGCTCCGGTCAAAGTTAAATTATCCTCGGGAATGAAAATAGGATTGTCGCCAACTCCATTCAGTTCAGTTTCAACTTGTTTGCGAGCATAAGCGAGTGCATCGTGAGCTGCTCCAATCACCTGCGGTGTTGAGCGCATAGAATAAGCATCCTGCACCTTAGTTTTCATCTTGCCAGTAAGCAAATCGCTACCTTCCAAACATTTCTTAATAGCTTTGGCACTTCTAATTGCACCAGGGAAACCACGCAATTCGTGCAAACGCTTGTCGTATGGTTTCATATTAGCAAGCAAAGCTTCGAGCGACATAGCAGCTGCAATTTCTGCCATCTTCAAAATGCGATTGAATTCCCAGATGTGAATTGCACTCATTGCAGTTAATACATTCGAGCCATTGATTGTTGCAAGCCCGTCGCGTGCTTTAAGCCCAGGTATCGGAATGCCGGCACGCTCGAAAGCTACTTTGCCTGGCAAACGCTCACCCTGGTAGAATGCTTCGCCTTCGCCCATCATAAGCAATGCAATCTGAGACATAGGTGAAAGGTCGCCACAAGCACCTACTGAACCTTTGTTACAAACAACAGGTGTTACACCTTTATTAAGCATTTCTACAAGCGTTTGAGTTATTTCAGGACGGCATCCCGAATTTCCGTGAGCGTGCACATTAACACGTCCAAGCATTGCTCCACGCACATATTCAATAGGCAAGGGCTCGCCAATTCCTGCTGAATGATTATATATAAGATATTTCTGAAATTCCTTGATTTGCTCATCAGTCAATACTATTTCGGAAAACTCACCTATACCGGTGTTCACTCCATACATAATTTCTCGTGCTTCAATCTTTTTCTCCAACATCTGGCGGCATATTTTAATTCGCTCTAATGCTTCTTCATCTAATGTAATTTTTGCACCATTGCGGGCAACTTCCACAACTTTTTCAACTGTCAGACTATGACCATCAATAACAAACGACATAATTCCCTCATTTTTTATAAATAAATCATTTAAATTTATCAAAAATACTATAAATGATATTAAAAAGCAATATTTATAAAAAACTCCTAATGAAAATTTCATTACATTATATTGATAATTTTTAATAATTTTGTGTTTTTAAACTCAGGTTTTGAAAAATGAATATTGCAATTGTTGGGGTCGGAAGCATTGGTTATCAGCTTGCGAAGCGTTTTACTCTTTTCGAAGGCGACATTGTAATCATCGAGCAAAACCCAGAAAGAGCCGAGTATGCGCGCGAACACTTAGACGCTATGGTCATTGAAGGTAATGCTACTGATTACGAAATTCTTAAATCTGCTCAAATTGATAAAATGGATGCCTTCGTCGCTCTTACCCGTAGCGACGAAATTAACTTGCTTGCTTGTAAATTAGCAAAAAAAATGGGGGTGCAAACTACAATCGCTCGCGTTAAAAATGCTCAATACCTTAATCCTAACTTTATTGTTCGTAAAGAAGATTTCGGTGTAGATCTGATGGTGCATCCTGAACAAGAAACTGCAAAAGCGATTGTTCGTTTGATTAACTTGGCTTCATCTACTGACTCTATTGAATTTGAAAACGGCAAAGTTCATTTTACTGGTATTAGAATCGATTCTCAATTGGATATTCTTAGAGTACCTCTTGCTGAGCTCGGAACAAAATATAAGCACATACCAATGAGAATTGTTGCAATAAAACGTAATTTGAGAACAATTATTCCTCGTGGCAGCGATTTCTTAATGAAAGGCGACCAAATTTTCTTCACTTGCAATCCTAATTATTTTGATGAACTTCTCGAAATTTTTGGGAAGAAGAACGTTAAAATCGAAGATGTAATGATTATCGGTGGCGGACAAATTGCATACTTTATAGCAGAAAAATTGCAAGATGATTTGAATATTAAAATTATCGAAAAAGACGAAAAAAAAGCAACCGATATAGCCAACCAATTGAGAGATACTCTGGTTATTCACGGAGATGGGAGCGACCTCGACTTGCTTACTCTGGAAGGGCTTCCTGATATGGACGAGTTCGTTGCTATCACAGGCGACGACGAGACAAATATTATTACCAGCATTATTGCAAAGCACCTCAAAGTGCCACGCGCAATTACTTTGATAAACAAGAACGAATACTTACCGCTTTCGGGAACTCTTGGACTTGATGCTGTTGTAAGCAAACAACAAATAACCGTCAACGTTATCGAAAGTTTTATAAAAAGGCAATCTATTGCAAATGTAGTAGAGCTACTCGGCATTGAAGCAGAAATAACAATGTATATTGCCAAACCTAAGTCCAAAATTACCACTAAGCCTCTTAAAAATTTAGATTTCCCGCGTGGAGCTATTGTTGGAGCTGTTATCGACCGCAATGATAACTTAATAATTCCAACGGGCGATACTCATATTAGCGAAGGCGACAAAGTGCTTATTCTTTGCACAACTGAACAAATTAAAATTGTCGAAAAATTATTCAAGTAATAATATGAATTTGAAAATTGTCGCTAAAATCCTTGGATTAATACTTATTTTTCTAAGTTTTACAATGTTGCTGCCATTGCCTTTTGCATATTATTATGATAGTCAGGACCAAGCAAGTTTTATCTTCTCTTTCAGTATTACATTTTTAGTCGGGATTTTAGCATTTTTTTCCACAAAGAGAAATTTAGGAGCAAGCCAAAAAGATATACATCCCAAAGAGGGTTTTGCAATAGTAGGTTTTGGGTGGGTTGCTTTGTCTCTATTTGGTGCTTTGCCTCATGTAATATCAGGAGCAATTCCGTCATACACCGACGCATTTTTTGAAACAATGTCTGGTTTTACAACAACTGGTGCATCAATTCTCTCTGATATAGAGGCTTTGCCAAAAGGTATTCTTTTTTGGAGAAGTTTTACTCATTGGATTGGCGGTATGGGGATTATTGTTTTCTCAATTGCCATTCTGCCTTTTCTTGGTGTCGCTGGGATGCAATTGTTTAAAGCCGAAGTTCCTGGTCCAACAGCCGACAAGCTGACCCCTCGAATAACAGAAACAGCTAAAATATTGTGGGGCGTTTATTTCATGTTTACAATTATCGAAACAGTATTACTAATGTTTGCAGGAATTAACCTTTACGATGCCTTATGCCATACTTTCGGGACTATGGCAACAGGTGGCTTTTCTACCAAAAACGCCAGTATCGCAGCATTTAATAATCCCACAATTGATTACATAATTATATTTTTTATGATTATCGCCGGAGCTAACTTTGCTCTTCATTATCGTGTACTAACTGGAAATTATCGAGAATTATTCAGAAACGAAGAACTGAAGTATTTTCTTCTTATTATTATTTTTGCCACTGCTTTCATTACATACGATATATTACGACTAAACTACGTAAACTTATCAGATTCAATTCGACACGCTCTATTTCAGGTGGTTTCTATTATGACCACAACAGGATATGGAACTTTCGATTACGAGAAGCTTAGTGCTACAACACATTTTATATTATTGTTGCTAATGTTCATTGGTGGTTGTGCGGGTTCTACTGGTGGAGGTTTAAAAGTTGTTCGCTCAATAATTCTAACAAAATATGTATATACAGAAATAAAAAGATTAATTCATCCGAAAGCAATTATTCCTGTACGCTTCGGGGGTAGAGCGATAGAAAAAAACATCTTATCGAATATATCAGCTTTCTTTATAATTTATTTGCTGATTTCTGTCTTTTCAATTTTGTTGCTCACTTTATTTAATGTTGATATTGTTACTTCTCTTGGAGCAGTTGCTGCTTGTATTAATAATATTGGTCCTGGACTTGCAGATGTCGGACCAACTGATAATTATTCCCATTTTCACCCATTTGTCAAGTGGTTTCTCTCTTTTCTTATGCTATTAGGACGTCTTGAAATATTTACCATATTAGTATTGCTTACTCCTGCATTCTGGAAAAAGTAATGAAAATAAGGATAATTGTTCAGATATTATCGCTTATCGTTGGATGCATTGGATTATTTATGCTTTTTCCTATGATTTATTCAATTATTGACAATGAAAATACTACATTTAGTTTTTTTGTTTCCTTTTTGTTGCTCTCCGTAGTTGGCTGGTCAATATATTTTGTTCTAAAATCAAAACAAAAAGACATTGATAAGAACATATCAATTCGAGATGGTTTTATTATTGTTACTTTTGCTTGGATAGTAACGATTATTTCAGGTACTTTGCCTTATTTGATTAGTGGTGCGATCCCTGATTTTACTGATGCTTTTTTTGAAAGTGCATCGGGATTTACAACAACTGGTTCTTCAATATTATCTGACATCGAAAAATTACCTAAAAGCATTTTGCTTTGGAGAAGTTTGACTCATTGGATTGGAGGTGTTGGAATAGTTGTTATAGCTCTTTCAATAATGCCAATTTTAGGAGTTGCAGGAATGCAACTTTTCAAAGCTGAAACACCTGGGCCAACAACTGATAAACTATCACCACGCATAAAAGAAACAGCAAGAATAATTGGAATAGTGTATTTAATCATTACTACTTTTATCGTGATTTTGTATTTACTTGTTGGTATGCCGATTTATGAGGCTGTCTGTCACGCATTTGGCACTATTGCTACTGGTGGTTTTTCTCCTAAAAATGCGAGCATAGGTTTTTATCATAGCCCAGTGGTAGAATATACTGTTATTCTGTGTATGTTTATTTCTGCTGTAAATTTTTCACTACACTATGCTGCTATGAAAGGTTCTTTCAAAACTTATTTAAAAAGCGAAGAACTAAAATGGTTTGTGCTTATTATTTTGTCTTCAAGTCTCTTGATTTCCATTTTCTTAATTATTGAAAATGGCAAAACAATAGAAGGTGCATTTCGAAGCTCTCTTTTCTATGTTGTATCATTAATTTCAACGACCGGATTTGGGACTGAAGATTATGAGAAATGGAATTTTGGTGCTCAATTACTATTGATTACGTTAATGTATTTAGGTGGTATGGTTGGCTCAACCTCAGGTGGAATTAAGCAAATTCGTTTTATTGTAGTTGTTAAATTAATTTATTCTGAAATTAAAAAACATATTCATCCGCAAGCTGTTATTCCTGTAAGGATTAATGGACAACCTGTTGATAGAAAGATTGCGATTAACATACTGATTTTTACACTTTTTTATGCTTTAATTTCAGCGTCTGCTGTTATTATTTTGTGCTTCGATGGGGTTGATATTACAACGTCAATTGGGTCTGTAGCTGCTACTATGAACGGTGTCGGTCCAGGAATAGGTTTAGTCGGTCCAGTTGAAAACTATTCAGCACTTCCTGCTTTTGCCAAATGGATTCTTTGCGGCTGTATGTTACTTGGGCGTCTTGAAATCTTTACAATATTAGTTTTGCTTACTCCTGCATTCTGGAAAAAGTAAGTGTTTGTGCTTACTTTTTTTCTAACTTTTTGTAAATTGCATATTTATTATGTTTGATTTTCTCTTTTTATATTATGGATAGCGACAACAAAAAAGTAATATTAAGTGGCATTACACCATCTGGAATTCTAACAATCGGGCATTTAACAGGTGCTTTATTAAATTGGGTGCGACTTCAATCTGAATACGATTGCTATTTTATGATTGCAGACCTTCACGCTATTACTGTCAGGCAAAATCCTGCTGAACTTCGTCAGCGAACGCTCGATACTGCTGCTATGTTTCTTGCTTGTGGAATTTCGCCTGAAACGAGCACTCTATTTATTCAATCACACGTCCCTGCTCATAGTCAGCTTGCCTGGGTGCTAAATACTTTTACAGGTATGGGTGAATGCTCGAAAATGACGCAATTTAAAGATAAATCAAAGAAACATTCAGAAAATGTCAACGTTGGGCTTTTTGCTTATCCTATACTTATGGCAGCAGATATTCTTCTATACCAGGCAGATTTAGTTCCTGTCGGCGAAGACCAGAAGCAACACCTCGAACTCACTCGCAATCTTGCTCAACGCTTCAATCATTATTATTCCGATACTTTCAAAATGCCTGAACCTTTTATTCCTGAAGTCGGTGCTCGCATAATGAGCTTGCAAAACCCAACTGCTAAAATGTCCAAGTCTGATGAAAATAAAAATTCCACGATATTTTTGAACGATAAACCTGAGGAAATAAGAAATAAAATCAAACGGGCTGTTACCGATAGCGATACAGTTGTCCGCTATGATGAAGAGAACAAACCCGGCGTCTCAAATCTTATGCAACTTTATAGTATTGCAACGGGCAAATCATTTGCGGAAATCGAAAAACAATTCGAAGGGGTTGGTTATGGTGAATTCAAAGCTGAGGTTGCCGATAAAGTTGCTGAATACATTCGTCCCATCAGCGAACGTTTTGCTGAAATTTCCAGCAACAAAAAATATTTGCAAGAAATTTTGTCATTCGGTTCTGATAAAGCAAACAAAGTGGCAATGAAAACTTTGCGTAAAGTGTATAAAAAAGTTGGGCTTGTGAGCTTTTAATTTATGAAGTGTAAATATTTTATTTTTCTTTTAGTTTTTATTTTTACTTTTTTAAAAGCTAATTCACAGGATGGTTCGCTGCGCGACGTTACTATCATTAGCCAAAAGAGTGGCAAACCAATATCTTTTAGTTTATACTTGCCGTCTGGATACGAAAAGTCGAATAGAGCTTATCCGGTGATTTACCATCTACATAGTTTAGGGGACAATTTTCGTAGTGCGTGGCGACCGCTTGTAATTAAGTACATTAACTATGCAGTAAGCTTAGGCATCATTGATGATTGTATTATTGTATTTCCTGATGGCTACGAAAATAGTATGTGGGGAAATAGTGCCGATGGCTTGAAACCAGCAGAGACTGACCTCATCGAGGACATAATCCCATTTGTAGATTATTTTTATAGAACTGTTCCTTATCGTGAGTTCCGCTTCGTTCAAGGTTTTTCGATGGGTGGATTTGGTGCAGTAAAATTTCTTTCTAAATATCCTGATTTATTTGCAAAAGCCGTTTCATTAGACGGTGGAATGCGAACCTGGGCTACCTTGCAAAGCGGTCGCCCTCAAATCGCAAGGGAAATTTTCTTCAATAATGAAAATTTGTTCGCTGAATTTGCACCCTGGAAATATTTAAGCTTTTACTCTGATATTTTAAGTCTTGATACAATGTTTTATATTTCTGTTGGGGATTTTAAATCTCTGAATAAGACTTTTGCTGATAGTCTAACTTATTACGGCATTCCTTTTGTTTATTCGACAACTCTTTGCAAACACGATATTGATTGCCTGCTCGACCGTGAATGGCTAAACATTGCTGAATTTTACTCCAAATCCATTCCAAAAACTAACGATATGAATGCAAAAATCGTATCTTCTCCTCTTCGCAATTCACAAAATTCTATTTTAGTCATAAATTATTCTCTCGAAAGAGTTGGACGTGCAAAAATCGACTTATTTGATACCGAAGGCAATCTGATTATGAATGTTGTGAATGAATTCGAAGTTTCTGGTGAATTTAGAAAAGATATTCCGCTAAATGGAAATATTAAAAAAGGTAGATATATTTTAGTCTATGACGTGCCAAATCAAAAACGTATTCGCAAATTTATTCTGATTAAATAATGAATTTCAAATATTTAAACAGTCTTGAATTTCTTCCAGCCGAGGTGGATTTTTACAGAAATATTCGTTTCACACCTCAATCTCATATTGAAAACAATATATTTCTCACAGAAGGGATTGTATCATTCAGAAAATTACTCGAAAGCAACTTAAAAATACTATCTGTGCTTACTACTGAAAAATACATAAGTGTAATTCAAGAATTCACCAGCCGATTTACTGATGTCAATATTTTTGTTGCTCCCGATAAAAAATTAATAGAAATAATTATTGGCTTTTTGCCAAACGAACCAATTTATGCAATAGCCAGAATTCCACCTCAATTTAGTCTTGATGAACTGGGCAATAGAATAGTATTTTTAGATGGTGTATCGAAGCAGGAAAATGTAGGTTCAATTATTCGCAATGCTTTGGCTTTCGATATTGATTCGCTCATTTACTCGACAGAAAGTTGCTTCCCATATCTTCGACGGGTTGTACGAGTTTCTCTCGGTTGCGTATTTTCAATGAAAATTGCTCATTCAGCAAATTCATTAGAAACAATTGCTTTATTAAGAGATTTAGGCTACTCGATTATTGCAATTGAGCAATCAGATAAATCGATTGATATTTCTTCAAGCATAAGTCACCAAAAGGCTTGCTTTGTTTTCGGCAATGAGAGCAAAGGAATAAGTAAACCAATATTAGATATAGCAGACGAAATAATCGAAATCAGAACAAATAAAAAAGCAGGCTCGCTCAATGTCGCCGCCTGCTCTGCAATAGTATTCTGGAAATATTCTAATTTATCTTAAATATAGCAACAATTCTATCAAGTAGCTCGGGAAAATCCCAAGCAAGACTGTCAATGCTGCCGAAATTAGCAAGGTAAAGCCAGCAGCACGAGGTTCGCTTGTGTGCAAAACGAATTCCGTTGCTTCGCGGAAATATATGTAAATAAGCAAACGCAAGTAGAAATACACCGAAATAAGCGATGAAATAATTCCAACAATAGTAAGCCATAGATATCCCGCATCAATAGCAGACTTGAAAATATAATATTTTCCGAAAAATCCTGCAAATGGTGGTATTCCCGCAAGCGATAGCAAAAACACAACCATCATTGCTGAAATGAGAGGACGAGTTTTGTATAATCCCGAATAATGTGAAAATTCAAGATATTCGCCATCTTTGCCTTCCAGGTTTGCAACAATTGCAAACGAACCAATTTGCATAAATACATAAACAGCTGCATAGAACGAAGCACCCGCCCAGCCATCTGGTGTGTTCGCTACAATTCCCATCAACATATATCCAGCGTGTGCAACCGATGAATATGCAAGCATCCTTTTCACATTGTTCTGAGCAATTGCTGTAATATTGCCGATAAGCATCGTAGCAGCAGATAGCACTGCCAATATGTTCTGCAATGTGGTGATATGATTGCTATCCAATGTCTTTATTGCAACAAACATTATGTTTTTACCAATCAAAATAAAAGCAAAAATTGCTGCTGCTTTTCCCGCAGTGCTTAAAAATCCAGAGATTACAGTTGGTGCACCATCGTAAACATCAGGTGCCCATTGGTGGAATGGGAATGCTGCTATTTTGAACGATAGTCCGATAAATACAAGAGTTATACCTAATATTAAGTATAAATTATTATAATCTTGGGCTATTATTTTTTGCGAGATTGACTGAAAGGTCAAAGTCCCCGTTGCACCATAAACCAATGCAATGCCGTAAAGCAAAAATCCGGAGGCGAATGCTCCAAGCAAAAAGTATTTGAGTGCAGCTTCTACAGAAGTCAGTCGCTTACGGAAATAACCCGCAAGCACATAAAAAGTAATAGACATAAACTCAATACCAATAAACATCAGTAGCAAATCAGCGGAATGTGCTATCATCATCATTCCGCTTGTTGCTAATACAACAAGTGAATAGAATTCTTTATATTCGAATTCTGCTCTTTGATTATATTCACGAGCAGCAATAATTGTTAGCAGTGCTGCAACCGCAAAAATCACATCAAAAATATAAGCATATCCGTTGTATGCAAGCATACCCATTGAAATTGGGAAGCTTGCGAGGTTGCTTGCCTCATTATAAAACTGGTTAAGCAAAATCCAGCCTGCGGATACTATCGTTATAGCTAAAATGGTAATTGCAAAAATGTAGTTTATTTTCTTGTTCTTTCCCGTAATGGCGTCCAGGATAATCAGCAAAATACCAGTTGCTGATATGAAAAAAATCGGGAAACCAAGCGCCAACTCTTTTAGTAATTCATTTGCCATATTTCTTTACTGATTGTTTTCAATATTTGAATTATTAGGTTTGGAAATTTCTGGAATGACAGGCAATTCATATCTTTCTTTGCCAAACTTGATTTTTTCCAGTTTATTTACAAGTTTTTTAGTGGAATTTTCAGATAATTGCAAAAATGTCGATGGATAGATACCAATCCAGATAATGAACAAAACTATTGGCAAAAATGTAGCCCACTCACGTTTGTTTATGTCTTTCAATCCGTGATTTGCAGGATTTGTGATTGTGCCAAACATAACACGTCTGAACATCCAGAGCAAATAGACAGCAGCAAAAATTACCCCCGTTGCTGAAATCACTGAATACCAAATCGAACCAAGAAATGGTGATTTGAATGCTCCCAATAAGTTTAGAAATTCACCGACAAAACCGTTAAGTCCAGGTAAACCGACCGAAGCGAGCATAGCAATTGCGAAAAACACTGTGAAAGCAGGCATAATTCGGGCTATTCCGCCAAATTCCTCTATTTCACGAGTGTGCCTACGCTCGTAAAGAACGCCTACACAAAGGAACAACATACCAGTTGAGAGCCCGTGATTTACCATTTGTATTATTGCGCCTTGTATTCCTTCCACTGTCATAGAGAAAATCCCAAGCACAACAAACCCTAAATGGCTAACAGACGAATATGCAACAAGCCGTTTTACATCAGATTGCACCATTGCAACCAGTGCGCCATATACAATTCCAAACACTGCCAGCCAGGAAATTAGCGAAGCATACATAAAACTTGCTTGCGGAAAGAGTTCCAGATTAAAGCGAATTAGACCATAAGTACCCATTTTAAGCAAAACACCTGCAAGAATGACCGAACCAGCTGTCGGTGCTTCTGTGTGAGCATCAGGCAACCAGGTATGCAGTGGGAAGACGGGAACTTTTATCAGGAACGATAGTGCAAATGCCCAAAATAACCACTTCTGATAGTCCAAAGGTATAAAATGGCTGTATTGCCGAATTAATTCGTAATTAGTTGTAAAACCATTTGGGACGTGTGCAAGGTGAGTACCCACAAATTGCCCGAGCCAGATTACTCCAACAAGCATCGGCAAAGAACCAAACATTGTAAATAAGAAGAACTTAACAGTAGCGTATATTCTATCTTTCCCACCCCAGATACCTATGATAAAATACATTGGGATTAATATGAGTTCCCAGAAAATATAGAATAGAAACAAATCAAGCGAGATAAATACACCTGTCATTGCAAATTGAAGCAATAAGAGCAAAGAATAATATGATTTTTCCCGCTTTTTGATTGCATCAAACGAAGAAAATATAGCAATTGGCGAAATAAAAGTTGTGAGCAATACAAGCAAAAGCGACATACCATCTATGCCCACTCGAAAGCCAATGTCCAGCGATGGTATCCACACTTTTTCATAAGTTAATTGCAAATTTGGATTATCAGAATTAAATTGAAGCAATAAAGTTAAAGACACTATAAATGCAATTACTGAAAATCCAAATGCAACATACTTGATTAATTTTACCTGCTCTTTGTTGATAAAGAGTAAAGCAAACGAGCCAATCAGTGGTATAAACAATGTAAGAAATAACTCAGTCATATTTATTTTTCATTAATTTTGAAACAAAACTAAAAACTTGAAACAACCCACGCAAGAATTGCCGCAATGCCTGCCATCATCAATAATGCATAGTTTTGGGCAATACCTGTTTGGATTCTTCGCAACGCTTCTGCAATTTTTTGGACAACAGTTGCCGAACCGTTCACAATTCCATCGACAACTCCAACATCGAACTTCTTCCATAGAAAACTGCGAGAACCATTTACAATTGGGTCAACTATCAAATAAAAATATATTTCATCAAGATAATACTTGTTCAGCGACAAATTAAAGGCTGCTTTGAACTTTTCAGCAATTCTACGAGGATGCAGTAATCTATCATCGCTATAATAATTAATTGCAACTTTTATACCTATCAAAGCCACAGCAATTGCAATAGCAATGAATAAATATTCAATAGCGTGCAATTCGTGTTCAAGCGGAACACCCAAAATGTTATTTGATTTAGCAAAAATTGGCATCAGAAAGTTTTCAAGTGCGTTCGGATGGTGTGAGAACCAGAAGCCAAACACATAAGGAACACCTAAAAAACCACCTAATACAGAGAGAAAAGCTAGCACCGAAAGAGGAACTGTCATAACCTTAGGCGATTCGTGTGGGTGCAACTTATGATGGTCGAAACGTTCTTTGCCGTGGAATACCAGATAAACCAGACGGAACATATAAAAAGCAGTGAAAAATGCTGCGACAGTCAGAATAAGCCACCAGATAAAGCCACCATCGTCGTAAACAGCCCATAAGATGGCGTCTTTTGAGAAAAATCCGCTGAATAATGGCACACCTGCAATTGCAAGCGAAGCAAGTAGAAATGTTTTATAAGTTGTAGGCATATATTTTGCAAGATTTCCCATTTTCTTTATGTTTTGTTCCTCGTGCATCCCGTGAATAACCGAACCCGCTCCAAGAAAGAGCAGACCTTTGAAAAATGCGTGTGTCATTACGTGAAAAACACCTGCAACAAAAGCCCCCGCACCAAGTGCAGCAAACATAAATCCCAACTGGCTAACAGTCGAATATGCAAGCACTTTCTTAATATCATTTTGCGTTATTCCTATTGTTGCTGCCCAAAATGCAGTAATGACACCAACTATAAGAACCACTTCCATTGTTATTGGAGCAAGAGAGAACAAAACAGAGTTCCTTGCAATTAGGAAAATTCCTGCGGTAACCATTGTCGCGGCGTGAATAAGAGCACTAACAGGAGTTGGACCAGCCATAGCATCAGGCAACCACACTGCTAATGGAAGTTGTGCTGATTTTCCCGTACATCCTAAAAACAAAAGAAGAGTAATTGCAGTTATCAAGCCCGTGTCGTAATATATGTTCTTCCCTATATACGCAATATCTTGAACCTCTGTGTAGCTTAAAGTTCCAAAATTGGTAAAAATCAGAAACATTGCAATCAAAAAACCGAAATCGCCTATTCTATTGACTATAAATGCCTTATTTGCTGCGTCTCCTGTCCAGGTAATTCTAACTCCGGGAAATTTTCTGTCGTACCAAAATCCAATAAGTAAATATGAAGCAAGCCCAACACCTTCCCAACCTAAGAAGGTCAAAAGAAAGTTGCTTGCTAAAACCAAATTTAGCATCATAAAAATGAACAAATTCAAGTAAGAGAAGAACCTTGCGAAACTTCTATCTTCGTGCATATACCCGATAGAATAGACGTGTATCAAAAATCCTACGCCAGTTACAATAAGCGAGAAGAGAATTGATAGCTGGTCAACCTGATATGATACTTTGACAGCAAAATCGCCTGTAGCAATCCAGGTGAAAACATCAACAATGTAAGGTTTCGCAAGCCCTGTGCTAATTATGTGAAAAAATAAAATAGCAGAAACTATGAAGGACAATCCAACTGTTGCAGAGCCAATTATTCCAATAACTTTTTCACTTTTTAAATATTTCCCAAAAATCCCAATACCAATAAACCCAAGCAAAGGAAATAAAATTATCAACTGGACTAAATCAAACATAATCTATACCCGAGTTTTTATTACAATTTTATTTGTGTAACAACGAAAAAAAAATAATAATAGTTTTTAAATAAATCGATAAATTTAATTTATTCTGCATAATGAATCATTATTAATTGTTTTTCTTTCCCCTCTCTATTTTCTCGATTATCTCTATTCCTCTTTCTTTCAAAACCTCTATATCTATTTGCTCATCTATTTTGTAAAATCTCAATCTTTTCAGTTCATTTAAATAATTAACTACTTTATCGATTATGTTATTATCAAATTTCTTTTCTATCATTTTTCCCCTGATTTTTTCAACTGATAATTCATCTTTTTTTAGATGTAATTTGTTTACTAATGCTTCCATTATGCTTTTGAAAAGAAAATCCAGAACTATTTCTCTACTTGAATTACTAAAATTTCTAATCTCATCAGTAATGTTTTGCTTCGGTTGGGTATTAATTTCCTTTTCTGATAGATTGCCTTCGCTTCCTGAATTAATTTTTCTCAATAAATATATCAGAGCCAGAAGTGCTAATAACCCTAATACAACAAGTATCCAACTTAAATAATCACTTTGTCGGCTTTCAATGCCGTGTGATTGCTCAATCTCATCCGTATCAATCGCTTCAATATTATGTGGTTGTGTTTTCAAAGAAACAAATTTTTTCTTCTGTGGGTCGAAGTAGCTCACCAACTGTTCAGGAACAACAAAATTACCTTCTTTCAAAGCTTTAATTGCATAGACAAACGTTCTTTTTCCGAATATCCCATTTTTTATTTTAATGCTGTCTACAACGTTTGGTTCGCCAACAATTTGCAAAAAATTCGGTAACTTCAATTTTGGTGCATTAATCAAGTAAAGGTTGCCTGAACCGATAATTTCAATAACAAACTCAAAATTACGACCGACCGACACAGTATCTCTTCCAATCAAAGAATTTATACTGAAATTACCGACCGCTCCGATATAGGTTTCATCAGCTTCTAATATTGGTTTCACATTAACCTGTATTTTTTCAGATGAATAAGTGTTAATTCTTGAATAGTATCTTTCGTCAGTTGGAAATTCGGGTGAATATTCGAGAGACGCATTTATTTTTAAAGACAGTTCTGGAATATCAAAAATGCCTTCTTTTGTGCTGATAACAACGTATTTTCTAATCAGAGCTTTTCTGAAAACTTCACCACGAATGGTCTCGTAAGTGTAACGCAATGTCCCGATGTCTTCTTCTTCGACCAGAGCATCGTTAAATTCAGGTGCTTTTTCATCTAATACTTCGGTTAAAATTATCTTATCGTTTACATACAATTCGTATTCAACAACAATAGGTTCGCCAACGTAAAACTCTTTTTTATAATTTTTTGCTTTGATAAAAATATTACTGAAAAAAATCTTGTTCGCATATTCATCAATTGAGATACTTCTTTGACCGCTGCTTTGATGGGCAAATAAACAATCTGCCGAAAGCATACTCGCAATCGGCAGAAGGAAAAGAAAAAAATATATATGTAAATTCTTCAAATTCATCACATAGCAGGTTTGTATTCCAGATTTTCATCAAAAATTAAGTTAGTTTTTGTTGCACGCTTGCCGTGAACAACATTCGGTGCAACAAACACACGTTTTTCTTTAACTGCTTTTTCGAATTCGTCGCGGAACTTAGTTACAAATCCACGCACAGGCCAGGCTGCTGCATCGCCAAGAGCACAAATTGTGTTGCCTTCGATATTATTTGCGACATCGACAAGCAGGTCTAAATCGCGACTTGTTCCTTCTCCGTTTGCTATGCGTTTTAGTATTTTCTCCATCCAACCGCAGCCTTCACGGCAAGGTGTGCATTGGCCACAGGATTCGTGGTGGTAGAAGTGAGCTATGCGCAATGTAACAGCAACAATGTCAGTGTCCTCGTCCATAACCATAACACCAGCGGTACCAATATGCGTTCCAAGCTTTTTAAGAGATTCTTCGTCCATACGCACACCTTCGATTTCATCGCCTCGCAATGGTGGCATAGATGAACCACCAGGTATAACTGCTTTTACTTTTTTCCCGCCTGGGACACCACCGCAAATATCGTAGATAAGTTCGGTAAGTAATATTCCCGTCGGAAGTTCGTAGACACCAGGTTTATTAACGTGCCCACTTACACCATAGAGCAAAGTGCCGGGGTGCCCTTCGGCTCCAATTTTTGCATATTGCTCAGCACCAATTTTGAAAATTGCGGGGACCGTAGCAATTGTTTCAACATTGTTAATTGTTGTTGGCATACCCCAAAGCCCGTTTTGAGCAGGGAAAGGTGGTTTCACTCTTGGATAGCCGCGCTTGCCTTCGATTGAATTCATAAGTGCAGTTTCTTCGCCACAGATATAAGCCCCAGCACCTTTATGAACATATATTTCGGTGGAAAAGTTTGTCCCAAATGTTTGTTTTATGCGTTCGCCAACCAATCCTGCTTCGTAGGCGTCATCTAAAGCTTTCTGAAATAGATTTATCCATTTATGATATTCTCCTCGTATATATACATAAGTTGAAGTAATTCCCATAGCATACGCAGCAATAAGAATTCCTTCAATTAACTGATGTGGATTATACTCAAATATCTGTCTATCTTTGAACGAACCTGGCTCGGATTCGTCCCCGTTAACACAAAGATATTTAGGTTTATCATTGCCTTTTGGCATAAAAGACCATTTAAGACCCGTCGGGAAGCACGCACCTCCACGACCTCGAAGCCCTGATTTTTTCACAACATCGATTACTTCATCGGGCGACATTTGTAATGCTTTTTTGAATTGCTCATATCCACCATTTTGGCGATAAACTTCCAGTCTGTGATAGTCTTCTATTTCAGGTAATAGCAATTTCGGGGTTGTATTTTCCATAATAACACTCAACGATTTTGAATTAATTCTCAAAATTACATAAACGAATGAACTAGTTTTGTATTGATTTAGTAGTTCCGATTATTCAATTTATCCAATAGCCACTTCAACATATTTTTGTAGTCATTTTCAGGCAATAATGCCAGTTCGTCTTCGGCAGATTTGAAATATTCAGCAATTTTTCGTTTTGCCTCATCAAAAATTCCCAATGCAATAAACATTTCATTAAATCGAGGAACATATTCAGCACTTAATCCATTTGAGTTATAGTATTTGTTTAATAAATCTATATGCTCTGGCTTTTGAGCTCGCTCGTTGGCAAGAATTACTAAATATGTTTTTTTGCCTTCTTGAATGTCTAATCCCACTTTTTTGCCAAAAACTTTTTCATCTGCAATCATATCAAGCAAATCATCTTGAATTTGAAATGCTAATCCTAAATATTTCGCATAATTTTTCAAAGCTCCTATGATTTTGTTATCTGCATCAGCTACCAATCCGCCAATAACGCAACAAGTTTCAAGCAAAGCAGATGTTTTCTTGCCAATCATTTTAAGATAATCATCAATCTTAACATTTTGAGAAGTATTGAACTGCATATCGTAAACCTGCCCTTCGCATACTTCAATTAGCCCATTTGTAAATGTCTGAATTATCTCAAAATAGCGTTTATGATTTGGAATAAGTTTGTAAGCAAAACCAATCATAGCGTCGCCTGTGAGAATTGCAATCGATTCGTTCCATTTTTTATGGACAGTAGGGCGATTGCGTCTGAAATCTGATTTATCCATAATATCATCGTGAACAAGCGTAAAATTATGCATAATTTCGAGAGCAATTCCAAAATCCAATGCATTTTCGGGTTGTCCACCTGCGGCACCGCAAGCCATCATAGTCAGAGCTGGACGAATACGTTTCCCACCTTCTGCCATAAAGTAATTGTAAGGTTCATATAAATCGTGAGGCTCAAAAATCTGTGTTACTTCTTTAATCCTGTTTTCAATTATTTTGCGGAATTCATCAAATTTAGTTTCAAAATTCATAAATACTCCTAATTTTTAACAAAATACTTTCCAGGTAGCTGCCGAGCCAATCCTTTGAATTCGAGTTCGAGTAGTTTCACAAGCAATGTCGGCACATCAATATTAACTTTTTCTGCAATTGTGTCCACGTGCAATGGTTCAGACGAAATTTCTTCATAAATAATCTTTTGAATTTTATCATCAAAAGCAATTTCTTCCTTTTCTTGCTTGTTTGGGATACTACTAATTAATCCTAAGTCTATCAGAACACTATCGGGAGAAATAATCGGGGTGGCCTGGCTGTCGTGAATTAATTTGTTGCAACCAGCGCTCTTGCTTGAACTTATCGGTCCAGGCACTGCAAAAACATCTCGCGATTGGTCTATTGCAAAGCGTGCAGTAATTAGGGCGCCACCTTTTACGTCGCTCTCGACTACAATAACCGCACGCGACACACCACTTATTATTCTATTTCTTTGAGGGAAATATCCCGGTCGTGCCTTTGTGCCAGGTGGATATTCAGAAATTACAGCTCCTCCTGCTTCAATTATTCTATTTGCTAATTCATTCGAAATTGAAGGTGATATTTCATCAATTCCCGATGCTATTATAGCATAAGTTATTCCTTTATTTTTTAGTGTCTCGCGATGTGCAATGCTATCTATTCCATAAGCTAAGCCCGACACAACAATTATTTGATTTCTTACCAACTCTTCGACAATTTTTTCAGTTGTCATTTTGCCGTAAAGTGTGTTCCTTCTTGTGCCAACAATCGCTATTTGATTAAATCCATTGTATAGCTGACCTTTGTAAAACAAAATCAATGGCGCATAATAAATTTCTCTCAATAATTCAGGATAATTCTCATCGTAATAAGTTACATAATCTATGTTTTCTTTTTCGAGTTTTTTCAATAAATCATCAAAATCAATGCGTGTTTTTTTATCATTATCGAAAATTCCTTTGTATTTGCTCTCGAAATATTCAGGTGGGTGCTGCAAAATATCACTGTAAGAATTGTATTTTTCGATAATGTACTTTTGTTCTCGAAGCGATAATTTTCTATAAAGCGACAACCTCAAAATATCTTCTCTTTTCCAACGATGATTGTTTTTCATAAAAATTCAATGCTAAAAAATTCAATGCTAAATATTATTCGCAGTAAATTAGTCATTTGCAAATAAAATAAAAAATTAGAAAAAATTAATAATATTGTGGATAATTATTTGTCTTTTTTCAAGTTATTGAATAATTTGTTTAATGTAATTTATTTTAATGTTTCTAAATATATGGCAGCAATATTTAAAAATACATCGCTAATACTTATTTTTCTCTCTCTTATGGCGTGCAAGGATAATCCCTCTGATGGTGCCTCTGATATTCCTATTGGTTTGCGGGTTGGCAACAAAGCACCAATGTTTACAACCTACGACATTAACGGAATGTATATTTCGCTTGCTGATTTCAAAGGTTCTGTTGTTCTGCTACATTTTTGGGCAACCTGGTGTCCATACAGCCGCAATTCAATTGGAAACTTGATTTATATATGGGATAATTATGCTTCAAGAAATTTTGCAATTATCTCAGTTTCTCGCGATTACGATACAACTGCGTTAAGAAACTATATTCAAACTTACAATTTAAATTGGCGGCATATACACGACAGTCGCTATGATGTTGGGCAATTCTACGACGTCAAGGTGATACCTATGTGTTATCTAATTGACAGTCAGGGAATAATTCGCTTTGCGGGCTCACCACTCGAACCGCAATTACTACAAATTATCGATAAGCTCATCAAATGAAAAACAAAGATTTGATATTGAACTTTTTGCTTTTTGCTCTTGTCTTTTTGTGTTTAGTACCATTTATTGATATTCCGCTTTTCAACGAAGATTATTTGGTGCTTCACTGGAATAATCCGCAAACCTTTACCGAGTGCTTACGCGATTTCTGGGAACGAACCACTGGCGGTCCATATTGGCGACCTGTTGTGTGGTCTTCGTATTTTGCAACAAAATATTTTTTTGGGATGAATGGTCTTCCTTATCATCTAACTAATATTGTGGTCTATTCAGGAATAATTTCACTTGCTTTCACGCTTTACCGCCAACTTGGTGTGAATAGAAACTTTGCTTTTTTCGGATTGCTTTGCTTTGCTCTTTTGCCCGCAAGAGAGTTGAACTTCGCTTGGGTACCTGGTAGGACTGACCTCTTTGCAGTTTTTTTTACTCTGGTTGCTACAATAGCATATATTCATTCGCCAAAAAACGCATTCTTTAAGGTAGTTGCGGCTACTTCTTTTCTACTGGCAATATTGAGTAAAGAAATTGCTTATGCAGGCGTTGCTATTCCAATTTTACTCTATTATTTTGTATTGAAAGATAAATTTTCAAAAAAATACATCTATATCTCGACAACTTTCAGCATTCTAATAGTACTGATTTCATTAATTTATCGATATTTCGTTATCGGTGGCACACCTTTCGAAACCTCTAATTACTCTGATTTTTCGTTAATTAATTTGCCCTTTCATTTTATTACCTATATTCCTCTTGCATTTTTCAATGCTGATTTATTAGAAAATGTATATATCTCTATTACAAAACTTAATTTTCGTGTTCTAATCCCTATCTTTATTGTATTTGCATATTTTGTCAGAAATTTCTTTAACCTGATTAAACACAGAGGCCCTCAACAAAAGAATTTTCTGTTTGGTATTTTCTGGTATATTTTTTTTATTCTCCCTGCTTTGCCAACATTGATGCAATGGTATGGATTTTTAGCGTATATTGGTCTGTTTTTGTCAATTTTGCAAATAATCGATGATAATAAATTTGAGCGAATAAAAATAGCAGTTCTATTGCTTATTACATTGTTCCTTGTCTTTTATAATTTCGAGCGTGCGTCTCTATGGAAAGAGGTTGGGAATAGAACAAACTCTTTTCTTGCAAACCTTGTGCAGAAAATTCCGCCATCTGCTGATACTATCTATGTCGTTGCCGCCCCGGACAAAATCAATCGACTTAATTCAATGAAAATAGGGTTTCAGGAAGCAGTATCCTATCATTTAGGTCGCCCATTAGAGGTTATTTCGCCAATTCGCTCAGAAATATCGCAAAAAAGTTCTATTCATTATTCTTTAGATAACGATAATTTAAAAGCGAAACTGAATTTCGGTCGTTTCTTAATACAAGGGAAACGCTCATCTAATCGAAATTATGAGGAAAAGTTGTTTTTCGAAGATGATTATATCAGTTGTGAAATATCGAATTCATCGAAACAAGCCTCTAATCTCGATTTATTCATCAAAAACAAGCACAAGCCGATATTTTTATTTGCAATTTCGGAATTTATCAAAATTAACTAATCTAAAAATCTATGTCAATAAACATTTCGAAACTTGTTCGTAATGAATTGGATTGATATTCAGTTGAAATTTTGAGCATTGTACCAACGATTTTCCCCTTTCCATTTTTCTTTTCCTGAAACTGTTCGATTGTAAACCGCTGCTCATTGCTATGAATATAGCGATAATTCCCTTCTCGGCTGCGAAGTGCCAGAATCCCGTATTTGTTGCTTGCTGGTTCGCCATCAAATTCAATGGGGATTTGATTTACAAGGACAAAGCCCCAATATCTTACATTTATTTCCTTTGCCATTTCTTGTCTGTTTAGCCCCGGTATATTAAAATTGTTCTGTCCGTTCACCAGATTTATGCTTGCGTAGATAACCGGAACACTTAGACTTGTGTCGGCAAACACTCTTGCATATCCGCTTGCAATATGCCAGATAGCATTAATTGGACTATCGCCAGGCTTGAAGTATTTTTCAGATATTAAAATATCTACTCTCTTGGGGATAAACTTACTGTTCGAAGGATTATCAGCGGGCAAATAAATTGTATCAGTTTTATGAATTATCGTATCTTTATAATTAATCACTGTATCAATTCTGATTATATAGATGCTGTCAATATGATGTATTGTGTCCCTTTGGATTAAAGTATCAATTCTGAACGGAGTTTTTATAACATTTTCATCTATTCCAAGCGGGTCAGTGCAGGAAAATAAAATTGGCAAAAACACAAAAAGTGTGAAAACCAAATATTCAATTTTTGAGATAATTTTTCTAAAACTTGCTATCATAGTTTCAATTTTACTCCAAATTCAAGACCTTTTTTGCTTGATGAAAACCATTTATTCTGATGATTGTAATACATATTGCTCACATCATAACCAATTTGCAAACTATGACCATTAAGGACAGGTATTTCAGCACCAACGGAAAGTCTACCGACCAATCCAACTTTGTTGCCCCCAATTGCTGCCTGAGAGTAAATTTTCCCATAATCGAACTTTAAGAAGTCGGGGCTATACCTACCTATAATAGAAAATGTCTCAAAATTGGGATTTTGTTCGTATTGATATAATTGGTTATTTTCATATCCTTCGAACTTTTGGTAGAAATTTTCACGAGAGTAATTCAAACCAAAAGCGAATTCACTTGAATAATCGTAAATGATTGAGAATGAAGAATTATTGAGGTTTTGTTCTTCTGCTGGACGCACTTTTTCTTTGATGTCTGATGTATGCGAGAGTCCCTTAATTTCAAGTGAAAGTTTGCTGTCTGTTTTATCTTGTAAAAACTCTTCTGGCAACAAACTTGTTATGTTTATGTTAATCGGGAATAATTGAGTTTGTCCCATCTTCAAATTATACTGTGGTCTAATGATTTCAGCAGAACTACTGCTTAATTTAATTGCATTGTTATCACCTGGAATAGTCTTGATTTCATCATTTTTCTGTTCTACGAGAATGTATTTGTAAACAACCTTTTCCATTATTTCGGGGATTTGTTGCTGTTGCTCAGCGATTACTTCATTAGGTTTGCTAATTTTTCCTGGATTTTGTTTTACAATGCTATCATTGGTGCTTTCTTTTGGCAGGAGCATAAGCATAATTGCTGCGGTAACGAGAGCTGAGCTAATTCCGGTTGCAATGTATTTTGTTTGAAGAAGCACCCAGTTTTTCAAAGCAGCAAACCTGGAAATTGATGCGGTTGAAGCAACTGCTGATGGTTCAGAAAATCCAAGCGTTGAAAATATCTTGTTTGTTGATTTTATTGGTGGGACAAACGCGACACTATCGCTACGCACTGCTTCTTTTATTGCCAGCGCTGATTTCATCTCATTACGAGCTTCCTGGTCGGTTGCAAGAAGGGCGAATAGTTCGCTTTCTTGCTCGGGTGGCAATTCCCCGTCAATATACTCATAGATTATTTGAAACTTATCTTCCATCTATCCACCTCATCAATTTTTTGTCAAATCCTTTAAATACGGCGACAAAATTTCTTTAATTTTTTGTTTTGCTCGGAAGGCACGTGTTTTTGCATTCGCAGGTGTAATACTGAGTATTTCAGCTATTTCGCTATACTGCATTCCCGCATATTCTTTCAAAATAAACACTTCTCTATATTCATCATCAAGCAAATCCAAAGCCCGTGTTATCAAATCTAATAATTCCTTCTTTTCATAATTATCTTGATAAAACAAATTCTTTGCTTCCTCGACGGGAACCCCAATTTTCCTATCGCGTTTATAGTTCAAACATAAATTTCTTGCTATTGTGATTAAAAAACCAGGAACGTTTAAATCTTTATGATTATCTTTCACATTTTGATAAAATCTAATAAATGTTTCCTGGAAAATGTCTTCTGCAACGTCGGGGTTGTTCATTACTCGGTAGCAATAGGCGTGAACTTGCGATGAATATCGGTTGTAAAGTTCGCTAAAAGCTTTTTCTGCTTCTTTTTTGTCGTGTCTGAGCAGAAAGACAAGCTCACTATCGCTATATGTTTTATATTTCGAACTCACAAATCGAGTATAATTTAATGTAATTTAATCAAATTACACTCAATTTTAAAATTCGTTTCAAATTAACAATAATTATTTGTCTATTTCTAAACTCTATATAAGATTTTGATGTGGTCGAATAATCCGCGAATAATTATCATCTAATTTTCTGAAAGAAAAAACTCCGCTGTTTCTATTAGCGGAGTTAATAATTATAAACTATAAGAAAAATTAATTTGATGAAATATCTGTATCGAAAAATGATTTTTCTTCTGCATTGGCTACAACAGTGCTGGCATTTTCATCTGCTGCAACACTTTCGACCCTGAAAACAATTGCATCTTTCTTTTCGTTCAATTCTCCGATAGCTTTTGCACCAGTTTTTAAGGTTCCTTTTAATATTTCTTCGGCTAATTCATCTTCCACGTATCTTTGCAAAGCACGACGCAACGGGCGAGCACCAAATTTTTCGTCGAAACCTTTATCAACAAGAAAATCTTTGGCTTCGCTTGTCAGTTCAAGGTCGATTCTATTAACCTTCAATCTTTCGACCAATCTACGCAATTGAATATCGATAATTCCATAAATATGCTTACGCTCTAACTTGCGGAATATGATAAAGTCATCAATTCTGTTAATAAATTCAGGATTAAACAATCGGCGAACTGATTCCTCAATCGTAGATTTTACGTTCTCGTATTCATTTTCAGCGGTTTTTTCGACAAAGCCAAGCCTACCGCCTTCTTTCAAATCGCGGGTTCCAACATTGGAGGTCATAATTATCACAGTGTTTTTGAAATCCACCTTGCGTCCCAATCCATCTGTCAGAATGCCATCGTCAAACACTTGAAGCAAAATATTGAATACATCGGGATGTGCCTTTTCAATTTCGTCAAGCAATATTATAGAATATGGCTTTCTGCGAACTTTTTCTGTGAGCTGACCACCTTCTTCATATCCAACATAGCCCGGAGGCGCACCAACCAGACGAGAAACTGTATGCTTCTCCATATATTCGCTCATATCAATACGAATTAAAGCGTCTTCGTTGTCGAACATTACACGTGCGAGTGCCTTTGCCAATTCTGTTTTGCCGACACCCGTCGGTCCAAGAAACATAAATGAACCGATTGGACGCGAAGGGTCTTTAAGTCCCGCGCGAGCCCTTCGAATTGCCTTAGATAAATGTTCAATTGCTTCGTCCTGTCCGACAACCATAGCTTTCAATTCATCTGATAGTTTCAAAAGCTTGTTTGATTCACTTTCTGCGATTTTATTGACGGGAATGCCAGTCATCATTGCCACTACGTCTGCAATATCATCTTCTGTTACAGGAAAAACGCGTTCCGAAGCTTCATTTTCCCACTTTGCTTTTTCCAGTTCAAGTTCGTTAAGAAGATTTTTCTCTATATCGCGCAAACGTGCTGCTTCTTCGAAATTCTGTTGCTTAACAACTTGTGTTTTTTCATTTCGGATCTGCTCAATTTTTTCCTCAATTTCAATAATATGCTTTGGAACAACAATATTAGCAAGGTGAACGCGTGCACCTGCTTCGTCCATCACATCAATTGCCTTATCGGGGAACATTCTGTCTGTGATGTATCTTTCTGCAAGCCGAACGCAAGCTTGAATTGCCTCGTCTGAGTAAATCACATTGTGATGTGCTTCGTATCTATCTTTAATATTATTCAAAATTTGCAAAGTCTCTTCAATTGATGGTTCGTCCACCAGAATTTTCTGAAAACGACGTTCTAATGCACCATCTTTTTCTATGTATTGGCGGTATTCATCAAGTGTAGTTGCACCGATGCATTGAATATCACCTCTTGCCAAAGCAGGCTTGAACATATTCGATGCATCAAGCGAACCGCTTGCACTTCCAGCACCAACTATTGTATGCAACTCATCAATGAATAAGATTACATCCTTTGCTTTTTCGAGCTCATTGAGTATTGCTTTCATTCTTTCTTCGAATTGCCCGCGATATTTTGTGCCAGCGACAATTGATGCTAAATCAAGTGTAACAATTCGCTTGTCGAACAGAGCACGCGAAACTTTTTTCTGAACAATTCTTAAAGCAAGTCCCTCGACAATAGCAGTTTTGCCAACTCCGGGTTCGCCAATAAGCACCGGGTTGTTCTTCTTGCGTCTCGATAGCACTTGCGATACTCTTTCAATTTCCTTCAAACGACCGACCACGGGGTCTAATTTTCCTTCCGTTGCGAGCTTGGTCAAATCTCTACCGAAATTGTCCAGAACAGGTGTTTTAACCTTTTCTTTTGGTTTTGGTGTTTGAGGTATATTTTTTTGCGAAAATTCTTGCTTCATAGTTCCTCCTGAAAGAAAATTGTCCAACTCACGGCGAGCATTATCGTAGCTAACAGAAAATTGCGAAAGTATTTGAGCAGCGATATTATCTTCATCACGCAATAATGATAGCAACAAATGCTCAGTGCCGATTACATCAGATTTATACAATCTTGCTTCGAGCAAAGTAATTTTCAATACTTTTTCTGCTTGCTTGGTAAGCGGGATATTCCCAATCGTCATTGTAGCATTTCCCGTGCGAACGGTATCTTCGATAGTTTTCTTCAATTGATATAAATCAACATTTAGATTTTTCAACATTTTCACTGCAAGCCCTTCACCTTCGCGGATTATTCCAAGCAGCAGGTGTTCGGTGCCAATATAATCGTGCCCCAAGCGTATTGCTTCTTCACGACTTAATCGTATTACTTCGTTTACTCTATTCGAGAAATTTGCTTCCATCTTTTCCTCTATTGTATATTATTTCGGTTTCACAAATATAGACGTTGTTTCATATTTTTTATTTATCAATCTGCATCCATCTTTTCTTTTAGTTTATTATCGTCATTTCTTTAAATTTTTTAATTTGACTAAAAATTACTATTTTTAGTTACAAAAATAATCATAAATGACAACATAATATGAATTTGAATGACATAACAAAACCAATTAAAAAAGAATTAGATGAATTTAACAAGTTTTTTAAATCGAATTTAAAAACAGATGTGCCTTTACTTAATTTAATTATCAGATACCTAACTTATAAAAAAGGTAAGCAAGTGCGACCTGCTCTTGTTATGCTCTCTGCTTCACTATGCGACGAAATAAATACTCGCACCTATATTGGTGCTTCTCTGGTTGAAATGCTTCACACTGCTACACTTGTTCACGATGATGTTGTCGATGATGCTGACGAACGACGGGGAATTGCATCAATAAACAAGAAATGGAGCAACAAAATTGCTGTGCTAATGGGCGATTATCTTCTTTCCCGAGGTTTGCTAACTGCCATCGACAACAAAGAATTCGAGTTTCTTGAAATTATTTCCCGTGCTGTCCGCTTAATGAGCGAGGGCGAACTACTTGCTATCGAGAAAAGTCGTACTCTTCGGGTTTCAGAAGATGATTATTTCAAAATTATAAATGCTAAAACTGCATCACTTCTGAGTGTTTGCTGCGAAATTGGGGCATTTTCTGCTACGGACGACAAAATTGTTCGAAATCTTTTGCGTGATTATGGAACTTACTGCGGTCTTGCTTTCCAGATACGAGATGATATTTTCGACTTTTCATCTTCAAATACAGATATTGGCAAACCCGTTGGGAACGACTTAAAGGAAAAGAAAATCACGCTACCTCTTATTTATACTTTGTCAAACATTAGCCAAGAAAAAGCGAAAGATGTTATTAAAACAATTAAAAAAGGCAACTTAAATCAGAAAAAGATTAATGAAATTTATGATTTGATTTTAGAGACGGGTGGCATTGAATATGCTCGCAAAATTGCTTACGATTATTCAGAAAAAGCTAAACTGTGCTTAAAGGATTTTCCCGAAACAGATGCGAAAAAGTCATTGATGAATTTTGCAGAATTTGTAGTAACAAGAGATTTTTAGTATGGCAAAAATTTCACCTCTTTTTGCTCTCGATGCAGCCGAACTCTTCGAAAATGGCAGCTATGACGACGCAATTTCCCTTTGCGTTCAGGGCATCGAGCAATTTCCTGAATATCTTACGGGATATGTTACAATTATCGATTTCTTCATTAAAATTGGCAACTCACAAAAAGCAAGAGAGTTCCTTGATAAATATAAACAAGTTTCAAGCAATCATAAGCAAATTTCCGAGCTGGAAGAAAAAATTCTATCGCTTGAAACAGTTGATAATCTCTCAACTACTGAGGAAACAGAAATTTTGCCTGACATTGAGCAAGACATCGAGGAAACTTCTTTAAGCAGTATCTTCGATGCCTACCAATCTGAATTAGACGACAATGAACTTGGAATTAACAACAAAATTGATACCAATATAGGGGAAGCATCTATCGACGTTCAAACAGAAGAAGTTCAAACTGAAATAGAGCAAACCGAACAGTTCGCTGATGCTTTTGAGATTTCTGAAAGTGAACCAAGTATAGAAGAATTCTCTGCTATTGATACCAGTATTGTGGAATTATCTATTGCTGTTCAGACAGAAGAAATTCAAACTGAAATAGAGCAAACTGAACAGTTCGCTGATGCTTTTGAGATTTCTGAAAGTGAAACCAGAATAGAAGAATTCCCTGCTGATGACAATTTTGATGAGAATAATCTGGAAGAATTAGAAGAAATCAATATTGAGCAAACACCTGATATTGAAGAAAATGAAGAAATTTCAGTTGAGCACCTAAACGCACCTGTCAATTTGCCGAGGGGTTTTCTCAAAGCTTATGCAAGTGCAAAATTTCCCAATACATACTCACCCAAACTGAATGTTGAGGACAAACTATTGATTGATGGGCTTTTCGACTATCTTTTCTACGACTTCTCAACTAACCAAAAGCCTGCTGATTTAGCAATTGAAGCAAGCTTCGACATTAATTCTCTTATTTCGAAGTATGAACAACCAGCAAGTAAGCCCGACGAAATACAAAAATTAGCTGAAAAAATATCAGGTATTGGTAAAATCGAAATATCCGAACAAGTAGATGAAGAGATTGAGGAAGAACCTGTTGATTACATTCCACCTGCAACTGAAACGATGGCAAAAATTCTTGTTCAGCAAGGACAATTCGAAAAAGCATCCCAGATTTATCTCACTCTTGCCGAAAAAGAACCCGAAAAATCCGATTATTATTTAGAAAAAGCAATTGAAATTTCTGAAAAAATCAATCCAAAAGAATAATTTTTTCACTTCGAACCATTCCATCACCAAACACAATCCGAACAAAATACACACCAGCACTCAAATCAGAAACATCGAAAATCATAGAATTTAAGCCCGAATTTATAATTCTATTTTCATCGAAAATCTTTTCTTGCTTGCCAAGTGCGTTATATATAGAAATCCTTCCAATATTATCTTTTTCTGAAAACACTTCTAAAAACAATTGCTTTGCAGTTGGATTTGGATATACTCTAATAAAATTGGCTTTATCTTTGTTTTCAACACTTGCCGAAATTATCTGATGAACGAAATATTTGGCAAAATTCGCTTCTGAAATAATATTTTGCTCGTTCACACCAAGAACTATTGCAAATGGAATAATCGCAGAATCACCCGCCGCCAGAGAGAAAGGTCCAGCGGAAATCACCATAGAAGCATCAGTAATTGACGATTGAAGCCGTTGCACACCACCTTTCAAAAACCGCAATTTTTCATCTCTTGTAAATCCATCATAAACGCCTGGATTTTCTTCGCTGTGCCCATCATTATCAATAGCGAAAAAATTGTTGCTGTATTGAGACAAATTAACTACCCCAGCAATTGGCAATCCGTCATCGATTGATTTGGCTATGGCAATACTATGATGCTCGTCCCACCAAATTTGGTTCGTCTGCGGAATGCCAATATCCCAATCAAAGTATAATCCAACATAAGTAGAGTCGACCTTCTTATCAGAGAAATTATAGACCTTGTAAAAAGTAAATATCGTATTTTCAAGTTCTTTTCTTTTGAATTGATAAATGTTATTGCTAATTCTTAATTTACTAACATTTAAAGTGTCATCGTTAATAGTTTCAAATAGGCAGCTACCTTCGGCATCTGCAAAAATCGATGGATAATTCAAATTCATTGACTTAATTACTTGAAAATCTTTGTCTTTTCTCAACTGATACTCACCACGAGCAACATTATATAATTCATTTCCATTAACAGAAAGCAACAAAGCACCTTCGAAAGCCATACTTTCGCTTTCTTCGAAACGAACACCTATGCCTTGCTGATTTCGAGGATAGTCGTTGTATCCGATATTTCCTGCACTATTAATTGTCGCAGTAACGTTATTTTTATCAAATATTCTATATGATGGTGAAATAATTGCTTCGTAAGCAAAATTATCCGATACATAGCCATCTGCGATTATTCTTGCAACAAGCTTTATCTCCTTATCATATTCATTAACATTATTTACAATAAATGCAAATTCATCAGTTTGAGCAATTTCTGAACTAATTATTTTACCTAAATAGCAACTATCGTTAATTACTGTTAGCAAATTGCTGTTTGTTGAGTAAATTTTAACGCTTACCTGTTCTGCATCATCGAGATAATTAATAATTGTAAGTTTAAATTTAATCGTGTCACTCGAAAAATATTCATTACTATTAGTTTTTCCAGTATTTTGCAAAGAAAGGACTTTTAGTGAAATAAAGGAATTGTCGGTCATCGCCCTCAATGCATTCACGCGTCCCTTGCCCAGCATTCCCGAATAATATGGATTATTGTAGTCAATATAATCTGAACTTGCTTTGACAATTTCCCGAATTACGAAGTTTGGCTTGTCAAGGAAACGGTTCAAAGTTAATGCTGCAACAGCTGCCGCAACTGGCGAAGCCATAGAAGTTCCGTTCATTGCACGATATTCATTCTCGGGGATTGTCGATAATATTTCTACTCCTGGGGCTGAAACATCGATTTTGTAATGATAATTCGTAAAATATGCTCTTTTGTCCTCACTATCAACTGCTGCAACCGACAAAACACCATCATAAGCAGCGGGGTAATAAATCAAATATTGGTTGTTATTGCCAGCTGCTGCAACAATTAGAGAACCTAATTCATTTGCGGCTCTTATAATATCGGCTTCAGCCATTGAGTAGTGCGTTCCACCCCAGGAACAATTTATCACTTTTGCTCCCATAGAAGCAGCATACAGAATTCCTGCGTATCCATTAGCAATGTTTGCTGCATAAGGAATATCTGAACCAATTTTCACAGGAAGCAGCTTTACATTTCTTGCAACGCCTGCGATACCAATTCCGTTATTAGCGACTGCACCAATAATTCCAGCTACGTGTGTGCCGTGTGGATTGCCTGGTATTGGGTCGTTATCACCCTCACCGTAAAAGTCCCAGCCCCGCCAATCATCAACAAATCCATTGCCATCGTCGTCAATTCCGTTGTAGCGTTTATCGTTTCCATCAAGGTCAAAGCCCATTTCACCTACGTTGTAGTAAATATTGTCTTTTAAATCTTCGTGTAGATAGTCTATTCCTGTATCAACCACGCCAACTATTATTGTGATGCTTGTATCTATATAGTTCCACGCTAAATTTGCCTTGATTTGCTCAATGTAATTTTGTTCAGCAAGTAATGGGTCATTCGTGATTTCCAGCAATTTATGTTTGAACAAAGGTTCAGCATATTCTACATCTGCAAAACTTGATATTTTTCTTGCAGCAACAAATGGGTCAATTATATTTGAATAGTCAATGACAGCAATTAAGTCTAAATTCAACTCCTTGCCACCGACAGAATTCTTTTGCCTATTTTTGGCTTTTGCCGAATTATACAAATTCAGTAAGTCATTGGAAATATATGGTCTTGCTATGTTTTCGCCGATAATCTTTTCGAATTCAACAAAACTTGTTTGCCTTTGCTCAGTTTTCCATTTATTTGCTGTTTGAGAGTATTTTTTGAATTTAACTACAAGTTTATTGGGATAATACTCTTCGAATTCGGCAAAAATTGCTGCGGGCAAGCAAAGCAAACAAAGAACAATAATTATTTTTTTCATTTCATTTCTCGATACAATTAAAAAATAGGTGTTCTAATTTCAATTTTCACAGTTCGGCTGTAACTTCTCCCTTCGGGAATGTTGTTGTCGAACAATAATTCGTCGCTACCAATTGGGTAGACTTCCACATTTTCAGGGTTAATTTTCAGATAATTTCTTACTTCTTCCGAGCGTCGGCGAGCAAGTTCGCGGTTATATTCCAAAGTGCCTGTTCTATCGGCATAACCGTATATTTTAACTTTTGAATTAGGTGTAATTTTACTACGAATATAATCAAGCACGGGTTTGTGAATATCAAGTATTGTAGATTTGTCGAAATCGAACAAAATTAGCGAATAACGCTCAATGCGGTAATCATCTTCGATAATTTCACGCTTTTTGCGAATAGTTTTTTGATGAATAGTAACATTTTTCGAATGTTTTTTTACTTGATTTTCGTTGTCCTCAACGGTTAGAGTAATTATAGCTTCTTGTTCTAATTTGGGGATTGGATTTTGAACAATTTCCCAGGTGAATTGTTCAGGCGTTCCTTTTCCCTCGAAAGTTCTAATTATTTCGTTGCCTTGTGCAATTTCCAATTTATGGTCTTTAATACCAACGCTTGTTTGGATTAGTGGTCTTACTTCAATGACAGGTGGGTTAGCGATAATATCTATTTCTTTCATATAGACAGGTGCGATAATGCTAACATCATCTGAAGTAATTTCAACACGGCTATTCTCTTCTATACCTTCTGGAATAACAGGATTTGTGGGTTTTGCGGGCAAATTTGTTGCTTGCGTTTTAATTCTCTGGGGTTCAATTCCCCAGACATCGACAAGATATCTCTTAACTGCTTCTGCCCGCTCCAATGAAAGTTGCAGGTTGTTTTGTTCTATTCCGGCGTTGTTGTTAGTACCAGTCAGTGTAATATTAGCTTTTGGATTATTTCGCAGACGGGACCCAATTATATTGAGCAATTGATAGTAGATTTCCAGTGTGTTCCATTCGAGCTTAATTTCACTAAACTTCGAAGTTTCTTCTTTTGGTATTCTTTTCATTTTAGTTTTTTCAAGTGAATTTTCCCCTGGCGGGAAAAACACGTACGGAAGCAATGGAAATCCTTCTTCGGTTTCTACTTCCTCAATTATCAAAACTGGATTTTCCGTTCGTTTGCCTTGACGGTCAACCCCAAATACATCGAAACTAACATCTAATAATACCTCTTTTGGAACAACCCGTTCGTAATATTCTTTAATAATTGTTCTTTCTATATTATCTTTTTCATTATCGATTATTTTTGTTTGACGTGTAGATTTAGCAAGTCGAACAAATTCCGTCTTCACACTCTTATCGACAATGACAACGGTATCTTTTTCAATTATTGTGTCTCGCAGAGTAACAGGCTTTGGTTCGTAAATAGGGAATTTTAAATTCAAAGCGAATTGTACAGTATTAACTTTCCAATCTACTTTTGAAATGTTTGTAAATGGAATATAGAAATTTACAGCGGGGGACATAAATGAATTGGCTCCAATCTTCAAGTCGTAACTAATTCCAATGTTCCCGAATAGTTGAAAAGCATTGTGAGCAGGAATTTCTTCATTGTTAAATTCATTTCGTATTCTTGAACCATTAATAAACGTAACATTATTGGGACGCAGGATCTTCTCTTTTTGAGAAAATTCAGCCAAATACAAGTAGGACAGTCTCAGCCCGACAATAGAGTTTAATCTATCGAAAATATTATACGAAATGTATGGCTCTGCACCAAGTGTAAATAACTTGCTTGCTAAATAATGTTCGACTTCGGCTCTTTGCACTAAAATTGTGTTGTGAGGCGGGGCTTCTTCTCGAACTTCGGTATTTCCAATAATCTCTTTTGGCGAAAAAGTGCCATCTAATTGAGAGAAGCCAAATTTTAAGCCCCACGAAAATTGCTTGTTAATATTCTTTTCGAACAAGCCACCTATTGAAAGACCGCTGCCATCTGCACTTTTGAACTTCGGACAGCAATTAGCGTACTTTTCGTCTAATTTGTTGAACGATGCAATGTGATTATTGTAGTTAAGCCCGAAATATCCGCCTAAATAAAATTGCACTGCTCTTTGTTGAGAAAAAATAAAACTGCTCGAAAATACCAAAACGATAATAACAACTTTAAAATACTTTGTCATTGATTTATCCTTTACTACTTATTTACAACTAATAATTTTGTGTAATAAGTCGTTGGTGTAGTTAATTTGAGCAAATAAACACCATTGGCTAATCTTGAAGAATTGATATAAACTGTTTTCTCTTTATTTACGGATTGTCCAATTTCGAAAGAACTAATTTCATCTACCATCACACCATTCAAATTATATAATTCAAGCTTGTGAAAACCATTTTCAAGCAAATTAAGCGTAATTGAAGTATTGTCTGAGAATGGGTTTGGCGAAACAATAATCGTAACAGGGCGGTTATGCACATCAAGCAATCGATTTCCGCCTTCCGAACAAACTTTAATCGATAATGAGCCATTTTCAAGATAAAATTCTTGAACTCTCAAAGCATCAGGGTTGCTAACGCTCAAAAAGTTAATCGCCGTTGCAGTATCGTTCCCAAGCAAAACGTCGCCCACTATTTCAGCTATTTTTCTTTCTACGTTCAATTGAGCAATATTAATGTTGTTAATCTCAACTCCGATTATTCTATTATGATTAACTATGTTGTTGCTTATAATTCTGCCGTTTGTAACAGTTTTCGGATAGAATAGGCTTCTATTGAATTCAAGCAGAAGCGTATCAATATTATAGTTTTGCAAAGTGTCATTTTCTAATTTGGCATAAATTGGAATAGGATAATCTGTCCAGCGTGGGTCGAGCAATTCTAAGTTTGGTATCCTTAAAGTCATTATACGAGGTGGGAGCCCTGTGCCATCTAAATAGATGAATACTTTTTCCTCACAATTGATATATTTGGTATTAATTACAATTGTGTCTAAATACCGAATTTGCTGTGTTGGTAAAAAGCTGACAGTGAAAACTTGTTGCTGCTGTGGGTTTAGAGTAACTCCCGAAATATTGGGTTCAACTGAAAATACTGCTGGATAATTCTTTGGCAAGTCAATTGAGGTAATTGTAATTGGGAAAATACCTGTGTTGGTGAACGTAAAACTCAATTGAGAAACAGTATTAACTACTTTTCCACCAAAATCGATATAATCAGGCACTGCTATTGCAGTTGAACGCTTCTCGCCCCGCAGTTGAACAATAATTGTAGTGTCTTCGCCATTGCTTTCAGCTTCGAAAACAACATACGCTTGTTTATTACCATTCGGGCTGTACAGCGGCTCAAATGATATTACCAACTCAAAAGTTTCATTTAGTCCAAAGCTTCTTGGTAATGTATAATTTTGTCCGCGGAAATGGAATAAATCTTTGTCAATCCCATCAATTTGCCACGATTTCAATTCAAATGGATTTGATGAAGAATTTCTTACGTATATTGATTTAACTGTATCTTCGCAACCTGAAACAATCCCCCAGTCTACCGGGCTATTTGTGATTGGATGAGAATAGATTTTATTCAATTTTATAAGCTCAGTTGCAATCCAGTCGCACTCTTCAAATTCGAGTAAAATCGGTTCTGAATTTCTATTTTGTTTGTTAATTTTGATTGAAAAATCAAAATATTCAACCTCATTTGGTAGGATTTCAGCATTTGAAGGTGAAAAACTACCTTCAATTTGCTGATTTTCGAACCTTATGTTTTTTAAATTTACGGGCAGTAGCCCGTTGTTTCTTATGCTAAAAGTTGAAGCAACAGTCGAACCAACATCGACATTCCCTAAATCAATAGGATTTGGAATAATCTCAATATTTAGAGTATCTTTTGTCCCTTTTAGTTGTATTTTCACTTCTTCATAGCCAGGTTCATTGGTGTTGATAATCAATTCTGCTAAGTGATTTCCCTGAAATCCTTGCTCAAATTTAATAATATATTGCACAGAATCGCCTGGCTGGACAGCTACTTGTGATAATGGTTGTTCTATTATCACAAATGCATTTGAACCAACAATTTTTGCGGGTGGGATAATCTCATATCTAAAATTCGACCCACTTGGATTGATAATATAAACAGTATCATAAGCAATCTGGCAGGTAAATAATGTATCAAAATCAAGAAGGTATTTTGAAGCAATAACGCTTGTTTCTAATCCCTTACCGCGAAGTGGAAGTTCGATACTATATACACACGTGCTATCTGTTGGCAAAGTAGTTATTTTCAGGCTTCCAAAAACATCACCTTGATTTGTCGGAGAAAATCTAACGGTTATATTTATTTCTTCATTAGGATTTAAAACTCCTGGAACACCTGGCATTACATCAACTATCGAAAAATCATTTCCAGAGACGCTAACCGAGCTAACATATATTCTTGAATTGCCTGTATTTCGAAGCCTAATTCCTTTCAAATTTGAGTTTCCAATGCGTGTGTCGGGGAAATTGCCGTCATCCAGAAAAGTAAGTTCAGCTTGTGTAGTTATCAAAATGATTTCTAATGAATCAATAATATTATCACATTCAGCTAATTTATAGTATAGAATATAACTTGTTGTTCCTAAGTTATTAGCAGTCAAATCAATCACATAAGTGCAGGTATCCAGTCGAGGAATTGCACGATTACCAATAATTTGGACACTTATATCTGAACCATTTGTCAATATGTTTTCTAAATTAATAGTAGTATCGGTCAAATTTCCAACGCTTGCAATTATCTTGTAGCTTTCGCCCAGACAAGCATTAATAGAATACGTTCTTACACTTGTGAGATTGATTTCTTTGCTGAATGGCTGGATAATACTATGCAAATTCGAATATAAAATTATATCTAACAAGTTAAGATTAACAGCAATAGGAAATGGATTTTGAGCCCCTGTCCAATTATCATTATGATTAATAAATAGAGTGTCGTTAATTATAAGCGGATGATTTTGGTTGTAAGTATAAGTTATTTCAATATCTAAGCTATCAAATGGAGGAACAATTGTATTATTTATGTTCGACGAAAGAAAGCCTTTTGCAGAATATGCGTCCGAGAGAACTAAATCAGCGTCCCCTAAATTGTGAATTCTTGCCTTGAATTTGACTTCTTGTCCGTCGCAAGCGAGCAAAGTATCGTTGAAAAGGGTATCCTGGCAATAAAATTCAGGTATTTTCTCTAAAATAAGCACATTTGCTGCTGCTTGTGTCATCAAAAAGTCAGGTTCAGCTCGATATTCGTTCGATTTATCGGGATTGGGAACACTTTGCATAGCAACAAGATAATAGACAGAATCAGTTCTATCAAGAAGCATCTGCACTTCCCAGAAAATTTGGTTGGGAGGAATTGTAGTAATATATGTCCATTCACGTGTTTCAGGTTTGAGCCATATTTGCAAAGAATCTTCAAATCTTTTGCTGCCACTAACCCAAAATGGTACAAGAGGCTTTATGTATCTTGTAGTGTCTGATGTTGGTCCCTGGTAATAAGTTACAGGGACAGAAGCAGCACTGCCTATATTTACATTCCACGATGGTGCATCACGACGGACACGTCCCCAACCACCGAATTGGTTTGTGCCGCCACCAGCTTTTCCACCTTCAATAAAAATTGATTGAGTACTACCATTATTAACAGATAATTTAGCTGATGTAACGACTGCACCACCACTGCCACCACCTCCATTTGAAGAATTGACACCATTCTGACCATTTGCGCCTTTTGCGGAAATTTGTACATTGCTTATTTCGGGTGCATAAATCAATATCGCACCGCCTCCGCCGCCGCCACTACCTGAGAAATTACCACCAGACTGTGGGTTCCCGCTTGCACCACCACTGCCACCGGCCAGAGGAGTTATCATTTTATTGCCAACAGCCTTCCCGCCTGAATTATTACTGCCATCACCATCAGTAGCATTACCGCCTGAACCACCCGGAGTATTCTGTTTGACACCAGAACCGCCACCGTAGCCACCTGGTGGATTGCAATTGTTTCCGTCGTTGCAATGTTCGCCTGAGCGACCAAAAGGATGCCCTGTTCCACCGCCCGCTGATTCATAAACATTAGGAATGTAGCTTGGTGGAACACCATTCAATGAATAGCCTCTTGCGGGTGTACTCCCGGCTGCTTCGAAAGTCCCTATTCCAGGAAGTTTCATAGAATTGGTAACAAGGGGCAGACTGCTATTATTTCGCCCACCACCTCCACCACCAGTAAAGCCATTCCCACCGTCATCACCATTTTGAGAGTTATCCGAAAACAGCCCTGCATCGTAGAACCTTCCACCACCACCTCCACCACCAGGACCCGCATCTAATAGCCTCTGCTGACCACCGCTTAATCCACCATCAACAGAAATGAGAGTGTTTGCACCACCTCTGATTGCACCTTTCGATATAAGAATAAACGGCAAAAAGCCCTGATTTCCAGGTGTAAATGGGTCTGTGTCTGATGTAGATACATAGTAAGTTTGGTTAGCCAATATCATCGAATCAACAATCATTGCCCCACGTGGGGAACGTTTGCCAAGCAAGCCCGCACCAAGAATGTTTTCTGTGCTGCTGCTCTTATCTCCAAATGGGAATGGCTGGACAATATATAAATCTACTTCATTCGAAAGAACGCCATTTTTATTGATACGAACTTTTATTTTAAAATCTTGCTCTAACAAGCTCCAATCCCACGAGTTCGGTTTCAACGATGGATGGGCAAAAACTTGCGTCGAAATCAATCGTCCCTGCCAGCTAACCACCAAGGGACCAAACGTTACCTTCCATCTGTCGTTCGGATTTACAACTTCGATTTTTAAAGTATCGGTGGGCAAATTGTAAAAAGTTGTGTCTTTGCCAAAATTCCCATAAGTGTTATATGGAGCAATAAATTCGAGGTAACTATTCATTCCGGGGGCAACAATATCAGGCTGGATATAAGAAATAACTACATTGCTTTTCGCAAGATATGGGAAGATTGCTACTAATAAAAATATTAGTTTTTTCATAATAAATTATTACTCAAATAAGATAACTTATTTTTTATTTAATTGAATTAGACGTAGAAAATTAAAAATGTTTTAATTAAATTTTCATCTAATTTGGTGGATAGAGCAATGAAGCATTTGGATTTGTAATGTAAATAATATAACCTTTTCCAGGCACTAAATTTTGCAATGTACCGGAGGAATTTGTTTGATAGGAATTGCCATCGGTATCTTTTACGTGGTCGTACATTCCTATCAATGAAATTAAACCAAGAGCAGGCGAAATATTTGTGTTCCTTGTGTAAGGTATCCAGTGCCAACCCGTTCTATTCAGATTGATTGGGAAATTTTCAGGACTTATTGCAAAACCCGTAACTCCGAAGCTTACAGAATCCGAAGCCAATATCAAATAAGATTCTTTGTTGTTCCACGATGAGAGAGTATTGGCAAAAGGTGGGGAAAAAATTCTACCATCAGCGGCTTTGGCAATGATTAATTTATTCCCTGTTTTTTGCTTTATTTGCGAAAACAAGCTATCAAATGGAAGTACGTTCAATGAGACCAAATTCCATCCTGCGGAAAGAGTAATATTCTGCGTTACGCTATCAGTAGTTGTGAAGCTAAATATGCTCGACCAGATAGATGAATCTGTTGCATTTTTGGAGCAAACCCGCCAGTAATATGTCGTGTTTAACAGCAAAGATTGCAATTGAAAGCTCGTAGATGTTGTAGTTGTGTTCACAACGAAATTGCTGAACGAACTATTTGTGGATACTTGGACTCTATAAGAGGAAGCAAGCGGTACATTGCTCCAACTAAGTGATACATTCGGCAATATGTTTGTTGAATTGTTTGCAGGTGAGATTAAATTTGGAGGTGGCAATGAACTTTGTTCATATCGAAGAACATTTCCACCATATCCGACAGCATAAGCAACCGTTGGAGAAACGAACTGAACATCGGTTAATTGCACGGCTGCACTTGTAGATTCATCAAGCCAGTTCGCTCCGCCATTTGTTGTTCTTAATATTTTTCCACCAACACCAACACAAGCACCGTTATTCGTATCGTAGAAATGCACTGCTGTAAGTTGAGCAGTTGTGCCACTTGTTTGCTGCGTCCAGGAAGCGCCACCATTTGTTGTTTTAAGTATTGTGCCATTGCCACCGACGACGTAACCGACGTTAGCATTAACAAAGCTAACACCTGCAAGGTTTTCTGTTGTGCCGCTGGTTAATGAAACCCAGGACGACCCGCCATTTGTTGTTTTAAGTATTGTGCCGTTTGCACCGACAACCCAGCCAGTTGTTGAATTAATAAAGGAAATACCCAGTAAATCTTCCGTAGTGCCGCTTGACTGTGGTGTCCACAATGCACCACCAGTGATTGACTTGATTATTGTGCCTGACCTACCGATTGCCCAGCCAGTTGTAGCATTAACAAACAGAATTCTGAGCAAATCATTTGTTGTTCCACTGAATTGAAGATTCCAGTTGCTTCCAGCGTTTGTCGTTTTTAAAATAATTCCGAACAATCCGCACGCCCAACCCGTTGTAACATTAGTGAAATTGACACCAAGTAGCATATTAGTATTGCTAACATTCTGGCTAATCCAGCTACTACCGCCATTGGTTGTTTTGGCAATTGCCCCAAACATTCCGACTATATAGCCGTTGTTAGCATCTACAAAATGAGAAGAATTAATCTGGAATGTTGCATCAGTATTTTTATTTATCCACTGAGAGAGAGAAACATTTGCTGATAATAGAATTATTACCAGTATGTAAAGATGTTTCTTCAATTAAGACTTCCGTTTTGCTAAAATAAATACCAATATAGTTGCAAGCAAACTCACAAGAACAATGAAAATTGCCATAAAAATAAAATTCTTCGTAGTGAAAAAGCTTTTGCTATCGGAATGTTGTGCCTCGCTGTGTTTAGAAATTTCAACAAGTTTTTTCTCATCGGGATGAGTGCCCAACCATTCGATTTTACCCGTTTCTATATCATAAATTGCCCCAACAACCTGGAGCTTTTTCTCTTCAATCAAGTGTCCTATTATCTTACTATTCGAAATAATATCGCTAATGGTCTGGAAGACATTTTCTTTTATCGTTAAATCTACTAAGTTATGCTTATCAGAATGCTCTTTTTGAACTTTTTCGAAAGCGGGTTTTATTTTATCAGCTAATTTAGGTAAATGCCCTTCTAAATGAGCACCACTTGCAACAGCTGTTACCGCACCGCATTTGGTATGACCTAATACTACAAGTAAAGGTGTCGCTAAATGTTCAGTTCCATATTCGATGGTTGCAATTTCATCAACATCAGCAACATTTCCCGCTACTTTAACAACGAACAAATCACCAACGCCTTGGTCGAATAATACTTCTACAGGCACTCGTGAGTCCGAACAAGCAAGAATTGTAGCAAATGGCTTTTGCCCTTTGCTTGCTGTTTCCTGCCTTCGCTCAAGTGATTGATTTGGGTGAGCAGATTGTCCTGCAACAAACCGCTCGTTGCCTTCTCGCAGCCGTTGCAATGACATTTCCCAAGGGTTAGCAATTAAATTGCCAGCCATACCAAATAATGTAATAGCGAATAGTAGGTAAATTTTTCTTTTCATATTTATTCTAATTTTCTTTTAAAATTTCTTCATCATAAATCGTTTCAAGTTGTAGTTTATGCTTTGCTTCCTCTTGCGACAAACGAATAAACACATTTCGAGCTTCACCTTCGACTTGTGCAGCCAATTGTTGATATAAACTCATTGCTCGTTCTTCTCTTTTCATTGCAATAATTAATATTTGCTGAAAAGTAATATCGCTTTCCGCTTCCACATCATCCATAAAATCGCTTATCTGTAAATTTGTAGGTTGCTCTATTAAGCTAATTTCCGAAGGATTATCAAGATAATTTTGGAGAATATTTTTGTGAGAAACTTCCATTTCTTCTAACTCTTTCAAAAATGCTTTGCTCGATTGGAGTTTCGCTATATTTTGGAGCTTCTTGTAAAACTCAATTGCTTCAATTTCTTTGTTGATAGCAAATTCAATGATTTCTCTAACTTTCATTATTCATTTCCTTCTATTTCTTTGTAATCATAATCTATCAAAGCTTTTTCAAGTTTTTCAATGATTGCTTTTCTTAATTCTTTGGGCTTTTTGATAATTATTGCAGAACTCCAACTCAACAGCCAACTAATAAAATCAGGTCCAAGCGGGACTTTCAATTCCATTGTCAAGCTTCCATCTTCTTCTTCAATCAAGTTTTGAGATTGATGCCATTTTCTATTGATGAAATAATGCTTGAATTCGGGTTTGATTGTAAGAACAATGCGTTTTGGCTCGCCATAGAACACGCCAAATCTATTTTTAGTCCATTCCTTGAAACTAAATTCAGGCAATTTTTTCTTGAAGTTCGGGACTTCTTCCATATTTACTATGTTGTGCAATGCAAGTGCTATGTGTGAATCGTGTTTTGGAACGTAAGCCACTGCGTATAACGCACCGCTATATGTAAACAAGCATCGCAAGTTAATCAATATTTTGTTTATTATGCCTTTGCTTGACGTATTATAGTCAATATTTATCCATTTTTTATTTACAATTGCATCAATGATATCTTTTAATATGTCATTATACTTTGAGTAATCAAAATAACCAATATTTTGGTCCCAAAATAAACTTTCGGGAGCGTATATCTCATCGGGAGCAAATTTTTCAAGCTTATCAATTAACCTGTTAATATCATCTTCTATTACAGTCCCGTTAAATGTTTTTAAGTGAGCTTTCAGAATATAAAAGGACAAAATTTCATTATTATCAATTCTCATCATTGCTTCGGCTTTTCGAATTTCCTTCGGGATAAACCATAAATGCTCTTTCCCAACACGAGTAGCATTGACTGTTGGTTCGCACTTTTGAAGAAGCAACATATCCCGCTGAACCGTTCTTAAAGAATGCGGTCCAAATTCTTTACAAATCATTTCATACGCTTCCGAAGTTGTGTATTTGTTTCCCATCTGAAGTTTTTTTAATAAAAAAACTATCCTTTGTGCCTGGTCTGCCATTCTTTCCCCTCATATTGATAATTTTATTGCGATTAAAGTTGATTAACAATTAAGTTTAATTTATAAAATTATCATTAATAATTCAAAAGTATTTTTATGCACAAGAATATCGTTTAAATTTGTATGTATTATAAAACAATAAACGAATTTGTATGAAATTATTATTATTGTTTGTTTCTACCTCAATTTTTCTTGTTTCGTGTGCTTCGGCAGTTCGATTTACAGATAATAATACTTTTAGCAATAATAATGCTCGTATCAATTCTTCCTCCAACACCAAAGATGCTGAATTCCCATCTGGATACACTTTTAGAGGAAAAGCGTCATACTACGCTGATAAATTTCACGGCCGCTCAACTGCAAGCGGAGAAGTGTTCGACCAAAATAAGCTCACTGCGGCTCATCGTTCGTTGCCATTTGGGACAAAACTAAAAGTTAGAAACTTAAAGAATAATCGCTCAGTAGTGGTAGTTATAAACGACAGAGGTCCTTTTGTAGAAGGCAGAATTATAGACCTATCCTACGAAGCTGCCCGCCAACTCGATATGCTACAAGATGGGATTGCCGATGTTGAATGTACCATTTTAGAATAATTAAAACTAACTTTTTGATTAATCGTCATATTTAAAGTTTTGTTAAAGTTTATTTAAGAAAAATGAAAAACTATAAATATCTATTGAAAATAGATTCGCCTGAAGACCTCAAAAAAATACCATTGGAGGAGCTTCCAATAGTATGTGATGAAGTTCGCGATTTTATGATAGATACCATTACCAAAACGGGCGGGCATTTCGGTGCGGGTCTTGGGGTTGTTGAACTTACAGTTGCTCTTCACTACGTTTTTGATACTCCGACGGACAAGATTGTCTTTGATGTTGGGCATCAGGGCTATCCCCATAAAATACTCACCGGGCGAAGAGATGCACTTCATACAATTCGCCAGAAGGGTGGGCTCTCGGGTTTTCTGAAACCCTCTGAATCTGAATACGATGCTTTTGGTGTAGGTCACGCGAGCACCAGCATTTCTGCTGCACTGGGGATGGCAACTGCTCGCGATTTAAAGGGCGAAAATTTCAAAGTTGCAGCTGTCATCGGCGATGGCTCTATGACCGGCGGACTTGCATTTGAAGCAATGAATAATGCTGGCGTCCAAAAAAGAGATATTATTGTCATTCTCAATGATAACAATATGTCAATTGATGCAAATGTTTCAGCATTTTCTAATTACTTTAACGAGATTTTCGCTTCATCTACTGTCCAATCAATTCGGAAAAATGTTTGGGATTTGGCGGGGAAACTCGATACTTTCGGTGACAGGCTACGTAAGCTCGCGGGGCGAATTGAGGAAGGTATGAAAGCTATCATTACTCCGGGCGCCTTATTTGAAGCATTTGGCTTTACTTACTTTGGTCCTTTCAATGGTCATAATGTTATTAAACTGGTTAAAATACTGAGATTAATTAAAGAACTTAAAGGTCCAATATTTCTGCACGTAATGACACAAAAAGGAAAAGGATATGGTCCTGCTGAATGTGATATTCATAATTTGCACGCTATCGGCAAAATAGACAAAGAAACAGGAAAATCTTTGTCTGAAAAGCCAAGCATTCCACTTTATCAAGATGTCTTCGGTGAAACTATGGTGGAACTATGCAAGCAAAATGAAAATATTATCGCTATTACTGCTGCGATGTGCGAAGGGACTGGTCTCGACAAACTCAAAGATGTTATGCCCGAACGAGTAATCGACGTAGGTATTGCAGAAGGACACGCAGTAACATTTGCCGCCGGATTAGCCATTCAGGGCGTTCTACCAGTTGTAGCAATATATTCGTCTTTCTTGCAACGTGCTTACGACAATATTATTCACGATGTAGCACTACAAAATTTGAAAGTTATTTTTGCTATCGATAGAGCAGGTCTTGTCGGTGCCGATGGACCAACTCATCACGGTGTGTTTGATATTTCTTACCTGCGAACAATCCCCAATCAAATTATTGCTGCTCCAAAAGATGAACAAGAACTACGTGACTTGCTTTTCTCCGCAATTTATCATTATCCCGATGCTCCGATTGCCATTCGCTATCCACGTGGTTTTGCACAGGGTGTCCCGAAAACACCGATGAAACACATCCCGCTGGGAAAATCAGAAACTTTAAAAGATGGGGAAAATTTAGCAATTCTTGCATTCGGGAAAATGGTAAGTTATTCTATCAAAGTTGCTGAAATGCTCGAAAAAGTGGGAATTTCTGCTGCTGTCGTAAATGCTCGCTTTGCAAAACCACTCGACAAGGATATGCTAAAAGATGTACTAAGCCGCTTTGAATTTATCGTTACTGTGGAAGAAGGGCAAAAAATCGGTGGTTTTGGCTCTGCTGTGCTTGAATTCGCAAACAACATCGGCATAAAACCAAATATTCTTGTGTTGGGGATTGAAGACAAATTTATAGAGCACGGCACTCAGGAAGAATTATTAGAAGAAATTGGTTTAGAAGAAAAAGGAATCTACAAACGAATAGTTGATTTTTTAGAGAATAATCATCAATTTGCCCAAAACGAAAAATATTATTTTACTCAAAAGTAAAAAAATGTTTTGCTATTTTACAATTATTCTTTAATTTTGTACTCTATTTTATTGTGAGCAACAATAAAATACAAAAAATGACCCCGTAGCTCAGGCGGTAGAGCATTTGACTTTTAATCAAAGGGTCGCGCGTTCGAGTCGCGCCGGGGTCACAGCGAAGCCTTGACATTAGCAAGGCTTTTTTGATGAAATCGTTCATTGATAATTGGTGAATTTTTTATTTGCATAAAATAAAAAAAAACGATAATTTTGTATTCCTAACTTGATGTATGACTGGGACGTCGCCAAGCGGTAAGGCACCGGATTTTGGTTCCGGCATTCGTAGGTTCGAATCCTGCCGTCCCAGCATTTTTAATTTAAACTTTGTTCTATGCACGATTTTAAAATAGCATCGGGACGTTCTAACAAGTTGTTAGCTGATAAAGTTGCAAACCATCTCGGATTGGAGCTCTCTGAAACTCTTGTGCGTAATTTTAGCGATGGCGAAATCTGGGTTAAATTCAACGATAACGTCCGTGGTGTTGACTTGTTCATAATCCAATCTACTTTCGCTCCTGCCGATAATATTCTTGAACTGTTGATGTTAATCGATGCAGCTAAGCGGGCTTCTGCTAAACGCGTTACAGCTGTTATTCCATATTTCGGATATGCACGGCAAGATAGAAAAGATCAGCCACGTGTTGCTCTGACAGCTAAGCTTATAGCTAATTTGCTCGAACGTGCGGGTGCCGATAGAATTATCACTATTGACCTGCATTCCTCGCAAATACAGGGCTTTTTCGATATTCCTATGGACCATCTTTACGCATCGCCTGTTCTAATTCGTCAGCTAAAAAAAATGGGGCTCGATAATGTTACTTTCGCTGCTCCTGATGTTGGTGGTGCAAAGACTGCTCGTTCCTATGCGAAGCGTTTCGGTGGCGATTTAGTCCTTGTTGATAAAAGACGTCCTCAGCATAATGTTGCTGAAATTATGCACATTATTGGTGATGTCAAAGATAAAAACGTAGTGATTGTTGATGATATGATTGATACGGGAACCACTTTTGTCAATTGCGCTGAAGCTCTCAAAGATAAAGGTGCGCTGCATATTATTGGTGTTTGCGTTCATCCAGTTCTTTCAGGTAATGCTCTGGACAAAATAGATGCATCAGACGCTGTTTCGAAAGTGTTCGTAACTGATACCATTCCACTGAAACGCCATTCTGATAAAATCGAAATCGTTTCTGTTGCTGAATTGCTTGCAGAAGCAATTATCAGGACTCACGACAATCGTTCTATTAGCTCACTGTTTGAAATTGAAAGATAAATTTTATAAATGAGGTTCATTATGAAAGAAATTATTCTTAAAGTTAAAAAAAGAGAAGTTGGGAAGACAAGTCTTAATAAAATTCGCAAAGAAGGACTTATTCCTGGCGTTTATTATATCAATGGCGAACCAGGTATTCCTGTTGCTACTGATTTCCTTTCACTTCGCAACATTGTTTATACTTCGTCAACTAAATTGATTAAGCTTCAAATTGAAGGCGAAGAACAAACAAAAGATTGCGTTCTCAAAGATGTGAAATTCCATCCCGTTACAGACCAAATTCTCCATTTCGACTTGCTTGGGCTTAATCCAGTGAGAAAACTTACTGTCGAAGTCCCAGTTATTGTCAAAGGGCAGTCCGTTGGTGTTCGTAAAGGTGGTAAATTACAACAATCATTGCATAAAGTAACGATCAAATGCTTGCCTCAGCATTTAGTTGACGCTCTCGAAGTTGATGTAACTAACCTTGATTTAGGAAAATCGCTTCATATTCGTGACTTGTCTCTTGAAGGCATTGAATTTGTAGTTCCTGGGGACACAATCATTGTAGTATGCAAAGTTCCTCGTGGTGTTCAAATCAGTGCAGAAGCAAATGCATAATCAAAATTTTTTTGATAAAAAACGCCTTGAACATCAATCAAGGCGTTTTTTTATATTCCCACGCCAAAACCTATTCCATAGACTAATCCAACTTTGCTACCGACAATATCGGCATTGATTGTTGGCGAGATCGAGAAATTTTCAATGTGAAATGAAAAATTACCACCAAACCTCAACAAAAATTTCACCTTGCTTGTGGAATGTATTTCGTCGATGATTTTTGTATGCAAATCTCTATAAATAATAGATGGGGCTATGTGAAATTGTACTTCTTCCCAAGGCTTTACACTAAGCAAACCACCGAAAATCGCTTCTGTGTGTTTACCGAATGCCCCTTCGATAAAACCACCAACTCCGATAATTGCTCCACTATTATTAAAACGATATGTATAGTCAATACCAGTGGATAAGCTAATTTCTCCGTTGCTTAAATTTGATAACGCTCCTAATAATAGCCCTAAGTGGTGGTTATAATTATGCATTTGCTCAACTTCTTCATCTTCAATCACTTCGAACCAATTATCCTGTGCATATAATTTATGAGAAATACAGGCAAATATTGTAATAAACACTGTAATGAATAATGCTTTTTTCATTACGATTTTCCATTTATTTCAAAAATCACTATTTTTACAACAAAGTTTATACCAATTTTTATGAAAAGAAAAGTAATAATTGTCGGTGCTGGGATTGCGGGTATAAATGCTGCAATAATACTGGCAAAAGCTGGAATAGAAGTTCGATTATTTGAAGCAAAAAAAAATATTGGTGGTAGATGTTTCTCTTTTACTGATAATTCAACAGGGGACGTAATTGACAATGGGCAGCACATTTTTATTGGTGCATACAACAATTTTTTTGACTTGCTTCGAAATTTAAACACTTTCGATTTACTCAAACCACAATCCAATTTCGAGATTAACTACATTGATAAGAAAGGTTCTGACAAATTGGCAACAAATCTATCTTGTGGGAAATTACCACTGGCTCTTGCATTGTTTAATTTTCGAAAGCTGGACTTCAAATCAAAAATTTCTATCGTTCTGCTTATTCTAAAAATCAACAATGTTCGTATTGATAATGAAATTAGTTGCCTTGATTTTTTACGTCAGAATTTGCAAACTGAATTAGCAATTAAATATTTCTGGGAACCACTTATTTTAGCCACATTGAACCAATCTGTCGAAAAATCGCCAGCATCTATTTTTGTGCAAGTAATAAAAATTATGTTCCAGAATGTCCAGAATGCTAAAATCTATTTTTCTTCGGTTCCTTTGAGCAAATTGATTGAACCAGCACATTATCTACTACAAAAATACAATTCTGAAATAATTACAAACACAGAAATCACGAAATTAGATGTAGTCAATAACATTATCGCAAATTGTTATGATAAAGTAGGTCAGGAATATAATGCCGATGCTTATATTCTTGCTCTTTCTTTTGATAGATTAGCCCGAGTGTTCAGTAATAGCGGAATTAGTGCTGATTTTCAAACATATTTTGAGTTTTCTCCAATAATATCACTTTATATTTGGACAAAGACTAAACTTGATTGTTCTGAAATAAATGCTCTGGTTGGAACACAATCTCACTGGTTATTTGATTTAACAAAAATTTACAATTCTGTTAGTTCAGGATACTCTCTATATACAGTAACTATCAGTAATGCGAAGGAATTATGTAGATTGCCACATTCTGAAATCTCAAAAACAATTATTGAGGAACTGAATTATCTTGGACTTATAAAAAAAACAGAGGATATTGTTCACACAAAGCTTATTGTTGATAAAAAAGCGACTGTTTCAATCGATATCGCAAATTCAAAAAAAAGATTGCCGATTGAAACAGCATACGCTAATCTATTTATCTGTGGCGATTGGGTTAGTACTTCGCTTCCTGCAACGCTTGAAAGTGCAGCTTTAAGCGGGAAACTGGCGGCTGAGCGAGCAATTAGTTATTTTAAATCAACTTGAAATTAGTATGTACGAACAAAAAATAAAATATTGTATTAGCATCTCGAATAAAAACTCTATATCAAAGATAAACAATATTATCCCAAAGGGGAGCTTTATTGAATACAGGCTGGATACAGCATATTCACTCGATGAAGTTAAGAACATAATAATAAATTACGATTGTATTATTGCACCAAAAATAATTCTAAATTCTTCCGAAATAAAAAATATCATTGAACTATCACCCAAATATATAGACATTGACTTTGAGAAATTTGAAATCAATCTTCTCGAACTACTAAACTATTCAGCAATATATAACGTCAAAACAATTGTTTCATATCATTTGTCGGAAGAAAAAAATGGTGTTGATGATATTCGGAAGCTGGTGAAAAAAATGTTTAGTTTCAGCCCTAATTATGTAAAAGTAGTTTTTAATACCGAGAATTCGCTCGATATTAATAAGGTATTTAGTTTATACGATAGTTTCCCAAGTCATAAATTATTACTATTTGGGATTGGGCAGGAACTGAAATTTACTCGATTGGAAGCATTAAGAAAAGGTTCACCGTTTATGTATGTTGCTCATTCTGCTATGGGAGAGACTGCTGCGGGACAATTTACGGTAGATGAAATTCAAAAGGTGTAATATGAAAAAGTTTGCGGTTATCGGCAATCCTGTAATTAACAGTGCAAGTCCAATAATTTATAATCACTTGTTCAAAATCAATAATTTAGATGCTTATTATACACGATTGCTTGTTACCGACATAAAAAATGGATTAGAAACGTTTCGTATGCTAAATCTTGATGCTGTAAATGTAACTATGCCTTATAAGCAATTGGTTTATGGCTGGGTTGATTATCCCGATGAAATTTCAAAAATTACAGAAACTTGCAACACTCTAATTTTTAAGGAACAAATTTTTGGCTTCAATACTGATTACAAAGCTACATATGATTCACTTCACAAAATCGAAGTCGATAAGCTTTCTGATATTCTGGTCATTGGTGCGGGAAGCACTGCAATTACGGTAGTTGATATATTAAGTAAGTTAAACAAACAAATCGATATAATCAATAGAACAAAAGAAAATGTAAATATTATTTGCAGTTTTTATAGCAACGTCCGCTTAATCGATGAAGAGACAATAAAAAAGAGTTACGACCTGATAATAAATACTGCTTCTGATTTACGCTTTTTCAAACCTTATTCAAAATTGACGACCGCAAAATTTTTATTTGATTTTAACTATATGAAAAACCAACTTTGCAAGCTTTTTCATAAATACCAAAAGTTGATTGATGGTTTCGAAATACTAAAAAATCAAGCATTTTATGCTTTTAAACATTTTGCAGATGATATTTTTATCTCGGAAAACGTTGTTTTCGACGACGATAAAATATCTGAACTTCTACGACAGAAGAAAATTAAAAAAGACAATATTTCACTAATTGGTATGACAAGCGTTGGGAAAACTGAATTTGCTCGTTCGCTTGCCCGTGAGCTGAATATGGATTATTTTTCGGTTGATGAATTTATAGAAAAACAAACGGGAAAATCAGTTTCAAGAATATTCGAAGAACACGGAGAACAAGAATTTAGAAAAATTGAAGCACAAGTGATAAAGCAAATAAGCATGCTTAAAAATACCATCATTGATACAGGTGGTGGTTCTTGTATTTTCGATGAAAATATTGAAATGCTCAAATCTTGCTCTTTTGTTGTCTTTCTTGCTCGAAAGCCAGAACACATCTGGAACGACATTAAAACAGATAATCGTCCAATTTTAAAGCACGCTGATTATGAAGAGTTTCTCAGTATTTTCAACCGAAGACTTGATAATTACTTTAAATGCTCTGATTTAATTTATTCTTTCGCTAAATTTGATACTGCTTTCCAGGTGTTGAAAAACGAATTAAGTAATTACTTAAATGCAGATTAAGCCTATAACTATCGACAAACAAATTGCTGTCCCTTTTTCAAAAAGTGAATTTCTGCGAGCTTGTTTAATCGCCCTATTAAATAATAAATTCATTATTGAAAACATACCAAACTCGGAAGATGCTGCTGCGGCTATCAATATTCTAAAAGAGTATTCAAACTGCACTTTTTACGAGAAAAGATTACTTGTTGAGAATATCAGAAGAAATAACGACTTTCATTTCCATTGTGGCGAATCTGCCTTTCTTGCGCGGAGCCTTGTTGCAACATCTGCTGTAATGGGATGGGATGCAAAAATTACGGCTTGCGGGTCACTTTCTTATCGAAAGCTCCCTGATATTTTCGATTTTCTCAAACGTAACGATATAAAATTTGAGGGTAATTCACCTTTTCTTCCTTTAACTATGTATAAAAGCAATATACAAAATCCGATAGAACTTGATGCTTCGAAATCATCTCAATTGCTTTCAGGTCTGCTAATTGCAAATGCCTTTGCCAAGGAACATTTTGTTATTCGGTGTTCGAATTATGTCAGCAAAGGATATGTGGCTCTTACCTTAAATATGCTTGAAAAAGTTGGAATAATTTATCAATACAATGGGAATGAGTTTTATCTTTCAAATAAATCAAACATTGAGACAAATCTGGTAACTGTTACAGGCGATTGGAGTGCAGCCGCTTTTTTAATGGCGGCAGGACTTACCTCGGGAAAAGTGGAAATTTCGAATTTAGACCCTAATTCTTTTCAACCTGATAAGATTTTTCTTGATTTTATTATTGAACACGGACTAAATTGTCCGGTTGAGAAAAAAAGCAAATATAAAGTTATTTGTGAAAAATCTATTATTCCACCTTTTGTTTTCGACGCAACAGACTACCCCGACTTAATTCCACCACTTGTAGTTCTTGCAATTAATGCTGAGGGGAAATCAACGATTAAAGGTATTCATCGACTTCTGAACAAGGAAAGCAACCGAGCTTCTGCTTTGCTTGAAGAATTCGCCAAAGTTGGAGCTAAAATTGCAATTTCTGATAATAGTTTTATTATCGAGGGAAGCCAACTGGATGGTGGAGCCGCCTCAGCACGCAATGACCATCGAATTGCTATGTCTCTTGCAGTTGCCGCTATTAATTCAAAAAGCGGAATTGTTCTGGACAATCCCGCTTGTGTAAACAAATCTTTTCCTGATTTCTGGGAAATATTTAAATAACGCCGAATAACCTAATTAATATCAAAGTAATTACAATTGGTATTATATATTTAATAAAGAAACCCCATAGGAAAGCGATTTTTTTGAAATTTTTCGAACCTTCCGAAATTTCTTCGGTTGCAGATTTTATTCCCCATACCCATCCAACAAAGACAGACGCAAACAATGCCCCTAATACAACAGCAAAATCGCCAAAAATAAAATTCATATGCGACAGAAAATCCGCTGAACAAATCGAGGCGGGAAGCAACCCAAAATTAGTAAATATTTCAACTGTGCCTTGCGAGAGAGCCGACGGCAGTCCCATAAAAAATGTGAAAATGGTTGCATAAAGCACTATTTTTTTTCTACTTATTTTTTTCTCATCAACGAAAAAGGCGACGGGAACTTCTAACATTGAGATAGTCGATGTAAGTGCTGCAATGGAAAGAAGAACAAAGAAAAATGCACCGACAATCTGTCCGCCGGGCATTCCCATAAATAATTTAGGGAGAACTTCGAAAACAAGTGCTGGACCAGCTTGCGGATTACCACCCATAGAGAATAACGCAGGGAAAATTATGAAACCTGCCATTATTGCTATTGCTGTATCCAAGAGTGCAATGGTTGTACCGCTAACGAATATGTTTTCTTTTTTCGATAAGTAGCTTCCGTATGTAATCATCAGTCCCATTCCAAGGCTAAGCGAGAACATTGCCTGTCCGATAGCCGATAGAATTACTATTGGCGTGATTTTCGAGAAATCTGGCTTCAAATAAAATTCCAATCCTTTCGATGAACCCTCTAAAAAATTTGCGTAAATTATTAGAAAAATCATAATCAAAATTAACAGCGGCATTAATATTTTCGACCATTTTTCTATGCCTTTTTCCACACCACCATAAACTATTCCGGCTGTGAAAATTAAAAATATTGCAAATAACCCAATTTCAAAATATGGATTTGATACAAAAGACTGGTATCCAAAGGCATCCCCACTCAACATCTTGAAGATATAGCAGAAAGTCCACCCAGCGATAACTGAATAAAAGGATAAAATTCCGATATTTGTGAGAACAGCAAAATAACCAACGAATTTCCAGAATTTTGTATTCTTAATGCTTGTAAATGCTCCAACGGGATTTTTCTGCGTCTTTCGACCTATTGCTATTTCTGCAATAATTAAGGGAATTCCAAAGAATATTACAAATATCAAATAGGTTAGAACAAAAGCAGCGCCTCCATTTTCACCTGCGACATACGAAAATCGCCAGATATTGCCTAAGCCTATTGCTGCTCCCGCTCCTGCAAGTATAAAACCAATTTTGGAACCCCATTGTCCTCTTTGTGCTTCCATTAATTTACCTCGTAAAATTGTTTCATATACAACCTTTTTTGTGAAAAAAATCTTTGTTAATATATAAACATTATAGATATTTTAAAAATGAAAAATTAAAAAACTGCTCCTCGAAATTCGAAGAGCAGTTTTTTCTAACTATTATCTTTTGCTTTTATCTAATCACAACTAATTGCTTTGAAATTACGCTGTTGTTTATTGTAATGTTGACTGAGTAAACACCAACAGGCAATCTGCTAATATCAATTGTTTTGTTGTTCTGTCCGATAGTTGTTTGTATTTCATTCAGGTAAAGCACATTACCAAGAGTATTTGTAATTGATATTGATGCTTTTGAAATGTTACTTGCTGAAAATGATAGATTAATTGAATTTGATACCGGATTAGGATACAACGATAGATTATCAACGATTATATCATCTTTGACTGATGTAAGTTCATTACAGAATTTGAATTGGTTTTCATTAACGAATTCTTCCCCTGTTACTACTAATAAAATTTGTCCGCTTATGTCTCTAATTACTACAGCAGTATCAACATTCATTACCTGGTCAAAATTGTTAATAGGAACAAAATAATAACATCCTTCTGGCAAACACAAATCATATTCTGTTGCGTAAGGACTTTCGACATACCTACTCATTACAATATTACCTACTTCGTCTCTGATTTCCCATCCATAATTCCAGTAGTTTTCGTCTGTTTGTATGCTCAAAGTAGCAAATTTTGGAAGTAATTCAACTTGAAATTCAGCAGTTAATGAGTTATCATCAAGGTTTGTTTCTTCTTCATAGTTATCATAAGAAATCACCTCGATTTTTATCTTGTTGTTTCCTACAGCCAATTCATCAAGATTTAATTCAATTGGGTAAACGGAACCAGCAAAAATTGTATTTGCTAATGTAACGGTTTCCGAGCTTTGACTGTTCTCATAAGTAATCTTATACTTCAAATTCATTATCGGCAAAGTCCCGGTATTATACAGTGTCAGATTTAAGTTTTCGCTGACTTCATTTAAATCGCAAACGACGACATAGTCGCACATATCGTTCTTCTCCACAGCAATATCATAAACAGGCTCAAATGGTATAGTAAATGTAGTTGTATGGAAAAAAGATTGTTCTTCGTTCCAAAGCAAGTCGTATTTAGTTCCGTCTGCATCAATTGCAAGATTAAAGTCGTAAGTGCCCATTCCACCTATGTAGAACAAATAAGTACCTTCGCCAAGACAAATTTGTTCCTCAATTTTATTACCCGAAGATGCGAAATTATATTCCTTTGTTTCTATTTGTTCCATTGATTCAGCATCGATTATTGCCCAACCGACTTGAAAAATATTGCCAAAATCAAGATTTAGAGTAAGCATGTTTGGTTTTGCTAATTCGAAATATTTATTATCTGTATATTTTTCTAATGCAATTTCAAATCCATTTGGATTAGAAATTGTAACCTCAACCCAATACATTCCATAATTTTCTAATGCACCGCTTAATTCAATCGGGAATCTCTTGCTTCCACCAGTAGGCAGTGGATTATCAATCTCAATAGTATAAGTGTTGGAGCTAAGCAAATTAGCAGGGTCAGTTCCAATTTTTATTGTAACGTCGAATTTTTCAAGTGGTTCTCTACCTGTATTTACAACTAAATATTCACCAATATGGGGAACGTTGCCACAAGAATAAACTTTGTCGTTAATGTATAAAATGTTCAATTCGATAAAATTATCGTGCGAAGGTTCAAAATTTACGTCAATTTGAGAATTTTCCATAATCCAATGATAAAAATAAGGAACACGGGTGTAAACTGCTGGCTGCTTTGGTGCTCCACAAATATTACCCCAGGAAGTAATTCCAGCTAAAACGAAGTTATCTGATGAATCTTTAACTGCGAGGGGACCTCCACTATCGCCGTGACAACCGCTTACTCCACCTTCTTCGTAACCAGCGGGGAGCATACTTTCGAGCACAGTATTCATTCCTTGCGAAGTTTCAGCGAACCATTGATTTGCAGTTTCTACTGATATTATTGGCAAAGTGCCAACTTGTAGTTGGTCGGGCTGTTCGCCCATATATTGAGTTGTTCCCCAACCAGTAATAGTTGCCATTGTTCCAGGGGCTATAAGTCCCAATTGTTCCTCTTCGGGGGAAACTAATCTAATAATTTTGCTGCCAGGATTTACTGTATCTATTGGATATGCCAGGCGAAGCAATGCTATATCGTTTGCAACGGTGTTCATATCAAATTCGGGATGAATGATATAATCTGAAATTTCATACACTTTTGCTTCATCAACCTCGCTTAATTTAGAAAATGCTGCTACTATTCTTTGTTTTTTGTGCGAATTTTGTAGGACACAATGCGCTGCTGTTACCACCCAGTATCTATCAATTATTGAACCGCCACACATAAATTCGCTAATATTACCTACTTCATCAATCGAAAATAATGCGACCTGATATGGATAATCTTCGATATTTGCAGGCATCCCACCCACTATTTTAATATCGGGTGATTGTGCAAATACCTGCGATAGACTAAAAATACCTACTAAGAGAAAAAAGAATAAGTTTGTTTTCATCGTTTTCATTGTTATCTCCTTTTTTAAAATAGATAGTTTAAATTGATTTTTCTTTAATCTTTAAATTAGATTTACGCTTTTACGAAATAAAAGTTTCAAAATATTCGATATGCACAATTAATGAAAATATTATGGTAAGGAAATCTTCACAATTAAGTTAATAAAACAAAAATAATAAATATGCAAAAAGAGGCTGTCCCAAGAGATTGAGACAGCCTCACAATACTTACAAACCGAACTATTTTACTTCTGCCACATTACCAAACCTTCGCTATCAGCTGGAACATTAGGATTTGCGTTCTTTTCAGTTATTGGATAAATAAAACGCATTGGTAGATTTGGAGATGGTTTTTTGCCAGTGCGACGCATATCTGTATATGCTTGTCCTTCAAGGAACAGCTGCAAGAACTTCTGCTTCAATATTTCATCAATCAGAGCATCGCCCGAACCCGAGAAATCAGTCAAACCAGCTGCATTTCTGATAATGTTCAGCTGAGTTGCGGCTTCTCCTTCTCTTCCTGTGCGTGCAAGTGCTTCAGCAAGAATAAGGACTGTTTCTTGATATGAAATTAATGGGAAATCATCAGCATATTTACCATATTTTTTCAAAGAAACAAGTTTTGTGATATCTTTTTCATCATCAGTTGGCTCTATACCAGGTTCATTGAAGTAGGCATAGCCCACAAAATTACCATCAGAGTTTGGATAGAAGTATTCGCTTAGACGTTTGTCGCCTGCTTCTGCTTGAAGAGCACGAACAAATGTGTGAGTAGCACGAATAGGTTCGCCAACTTCGGTTAAAGCCCAGTGCCCCCAAACAGAATATTCGCCAGCGGCTTCGTTATAAATTCCAAGAAGCACGATATTAGGTGCATCAATACCTAATGCAGCTTCTTCTGCTGCTTTTTGATAATTCATTGCGTGCAGGTAATAGCGGGCTTTGAGCGAATGAGCAACCTTTGTCCATTTTGCACCATCGCCGCCAAAGTTCAAGTCTTGTGGAACAGCATCAGTGCTTGCGAAATGAGTAATTGCTTCTGTCAGTAGTTGTTGAACTTTATCATAAGCCTGAGCTTGGGAAACAAAGGTTGGAGCCTGCAATCCTTGAATATCAACAGGTATCGACCCATAGAAAGCAGCAAGTTCGCCAAGGAACAAAGCTTTATATACTTTAGCAATACCGATGAATGTATTTTGCAGAGCCTGATTATTAGCACCAAAAGTAACTTCTGGCGAGTAATTTATAATGTCGTTTGCAATACGTACACCACGATAGCCAAGTTTCCACATATCATCGACAAATCCGTCTGTTTGCATTTGGTATGAATTCCAGCTTACCGGTTGAGGACGTCCCAATCCCGGAGGAGCACACATCTGGCGAGACCACATCGAAGCAATGCGTGAGCGGTCGCCTGAATAAAAATCGCCTGCTGCAACTTGCATAGAAATTAATAATCCTCTAATTCCAGTTGCAGTCTTTACATTTGATTCATTAATAGCATTTGGTGATTGATTGATGCTATCATCAATATCGCAGCTGGATATTGCGATTGCTATGAAAGCAAACAATGGAAGCATCATCAAGAGACTTAATACTTTTTTATTTGATTTTTTCATATTCTATCCCCCGATTAATACATTATTGAAATACCAAAACGATAGGAACGTACTTGTGGCAAAGTGAAGTAGTCAAATCCACGACCTTCTGCTAACGAGAATGTATTAACTTCAGGATCGTAGCCTTTGTAATCTGTGATTGTTAATAAGTTACGAGCAGAGAAAGTAAATGCAACAGTTTGAATGTTCCAATCTTTCAAGCCATTCCAACGATATTCGATTGAGAATTCTCTCAACTTAATATAAGAAGCATCTTCAATGAATGGCTCGTTAATATAGAACCCGTTGCTATACATACGATAGAATGGAGTTTTGGTAACTTGCTTAGGATTATTAGGATCTGTAACATCCAGTACAGGTTTGCCATCGAAATTAATCCAGGGCTCGTCGCGATCCTTTGTATCGCCAGCAGTACCAAAGTTATACAATGCACCACGAGTTCCGTTCCATACATCCAATCCAATTGCTGCATCAAATAAGAAGCCGATTGTTAAATTCTGCATAATTGTAAAGTCGTTTCGCCAGCTAAACTGGAATTTTGGATTGGAATTGCCAATAATCTTTTGGTCGGGGTCTTGAATTGGTGTGTTGATATATGGATTTCCGTAATCGTCTACCATAAGCAATCCGTTCGGGTCGTTTGCATCAGTTTTTGTAACGCGACCATATTTATCACGCATAATAGAGCCATCGTCATTAAGCTTAATATATTCGCCTGAATAAACGATTTTACCGTTAACATCACGCAACCATCCGTATCCATAAAATACACCGAGAGGATGACCAACCATTGCAACGTTCTGGATACCGACAAAGCCACCACCCAGTGTAATAACATCTGTTGGTTTCTGAACTGGGCTAATTATCATCTTAGTTACTTTATTGCGGTTGTGTGAGTAGTTGAAAGTAGTTACCCAATTGAAATCAAATAATGAAATTGGATTTGCTTTGAGTGAGAATTCTAAGCCTTCGTTCCACATTTCAGCTGCATTGCGTAGTTGTTGGTCGTAACCAGTTGAAGTAGGAACAGGAACATTCAAAATCATATCAAATACGTTTTGCTTGTAGTATGTAACTTCAATGTTGAATAAATTATCAAAGAATGTAATGTCCAAACCATATTCGCGTTCAATTGTCAATTCGGGTTTAATGTCTTTTGCACCAGCAACTACATACGATGCAGCACTTGTTCCACCACCTGGCTTAATTCCGATATATCCGGAACGAGAAGCAGTTGTTGAGCGCCCCCAAGGATCGAAAAATCCAGCAACACCATATAAGAAGTTTGTAGCATACACGTCTGGTAATGATGGAGAACCAGCTTCACCCCAGGATGCACGCAAACGAACGTTAGAAAATGCTGGTTTCAATGATTCCCAGAAGCTTTCGTTGCTCAATACATACGAGAAACTAACCTTTGGATAATAATGGAACTTATCAGATTCGCCAAAAGTTGAACTACCATCACGACGTAATGCAAGTGTAAGAGATAATTTTTCCATCCAAGTATTTGTCAATTGTGCAAACATACCTACTGTTTTCTTTTCATATTTGCTTGAACCAGCATCTCTTGTAGCGCCTGCTGCTAACATATCAAAGAATGGGATTGTGCTTGTTGCATCGCCATAATTTGAAGTTCGATAATCCCAGATAATCTGGCTACCTGTTACAAACGTAGTAAAGAATTGATTATCAAGCCAGTAAGTCTGGAAGTTTGCAGTAAAATCAAGATTTGTTTTTTCATTGTCAATTCTTTGGTCAGAAATATAACCACTACGATTATCAGAAGCAGCACTTCCGACTGCCAATCTTTCGTTGTTTTGATAGTAGTATCTATCGTACCCAACTCTACCATTCAAACTCATCCAGTCGAACACTTGCCATTTTGCATCAGTCGAATGCAAGAAACGATTAATTTTTGAATTAAACTTATTGAAATGCTGTGTCCAGATTGGGTTATCGTAAGTCCCAAATCTACGCATCGAACCATCAGGATATAAATATATCTTATTATTAAATTCTGGTGGTGTACGCAACGCACCTAACAATATACCTGATGTATTGGAACCGTCCTGTGGCAAATCATTGTTTGTTATGATATAGTTGTTATTAGTTTTAATATTGAAGCCTGGAAGAATCTGAGCACCAATGTTTGCTCTCACACTTGTTCTTTCCAGCAATGAACCAATAACATAACCCTCGTTTCTTGCATAAGTTCCATTAATTAAGTAGTCAAATTGTGGAACACCGCCAGAAATTGTAAGTGACTGTTCGTACGAAAAGGCAGTTCGGAATGGTTCAGAAGAATGATCGTATGTTTTAACACTATCTGGTAATCTTGCACCCCAAGAGTCATTACTTCCAGGTTTTCCCTCCAGGAATTTTACTCTTTGACCATATACTCTTTGAAGTGGTACTTCACCAGCTTGTTTGTCGAAGGTATATGAACTGGTATAAGTAATCTGTGCTGGTTTATCCATAGATTGCAGCTTACCACGCTTTGTAGTGATTAAGATAACACCATTTGCAGCTTGCGAACCATAAATTGCAGCAGCAGACGCACCTTTCAAAATTTCAATAGATTCAATATCTTGTGGGTTAATATCTACTGCGCGGTTCGAGAATTGCACTATACCGCTTCCATCATATAGTGAAGAGTTGTCGATAACAATGCCATCAACAACATAGAGAGGTTCCGACGAACCAAGAATTGACTTGCGACCTCTCATTGTAATATAAGTACCAGCACCAGGAGTACCTGAGTTTCTTGTTACAAATACACCAGGGACACGTCCGCTGATTGCATCGATTGCCGAAGGAGAAACAACATTTGCAACATCTCTACCACTCACTGATGCAATTGTGTTACCAAGTGTATTTCTATCTACTTCACCTGTTAACCCAACTACAACAATCTGGCTTGTTAATATGCTTTGAGTTTTAAGTCCAATGTCGAGGCTTCTTGTTTCGCCTTCTCGTAGCGTAATTTTCATTGTTTGAGATTCGTAGCCGACAAATCGAATTTCTAATGTGTGTGTTCCCGCAGGTGCTTCAAAAGAAAATGCACCTTTAGCATCAGTAACTGCACCAACACGCAATGCAGGGATCGAAACAGAAGCTCTTGGGAGTGGAGCTTTTGTTTCTGCGTCGTAAACAACACCTTTAACCGTAGCACGCTTTGATTGAGCAATAGCACTTTCACTCAGCAATGAAAGCGACAGCACCCCAATCAAAACCGTCAAGAAGATACCTCTGAAAATCATACTTGATGATTTTCGTAGTAGCTTAAAGCATGCAAGTTTTAGCATAGGCACTACCCTTTGTTTGTGAAAAAAGTAATAAACTGTAAAAGAAGCAAAAAGAAACTAAAAAAAACGTTTAAAATCTTTGTGAATGAGTAATTTGAATTATTGTATATAATCCCCCTTGCTTTGTTAATAATATGTAAACTGTGCTAAAAACACTTGAAACCTTATTTCTATGCTTAATATAGAAAAAAATATTTTATAAAGCAAAAGAAAAATAAGTTTTTTCCTAAAAAAATTTGAATTTATTAGCAAAATATTAACATTTTCTTAACACTTTTGAGATTGCTTTAGTTCTTAACTACATCAAAAAGAAAAAACTATTTTTTGCCAACTAAATATTATTCTGTCTTTTTGTTTCTTATAATTAACAATTTATTATTAAATTAGTTATTCATTTTTATGTTTATTTTATTGTAATTGCTAATTTAAGTGAGAATAAATCTTTTCAAATATAGAAAGTATGCCATAATTCTTGCTATTTATTTAGCAATTCTCCTTTTATTTCTGATAATTTTTGATAACCTGATTATGCCTGCTGTTATAAATTCAGGTGAAAAAGTAAAGGTACCTTATCTAATTGGAAAAAAATTAGAGACCGTAAAATTTGATTTAGAGAAACGTGGTCTTAGCTGGAAAATCACCAAAGAAGCATATTCTGAAAAATTCCCATCAGGCACAATTATTTCTCAAACACCAGCACCCAATATATTTGTAAAGTCTTCCAGACCAATTTTGCTTACTGTTAGCAAAGGACAAGAAAAGGTTGCAGTGCCTTACTTAATTGGTTCAAGTGTTCGTTCAGCAAGGCTTGCTCTAATGCAACGAGGATTGGAGCTTGGAAACATTGATTACGACTATAATGATTATTATCCCAAAGATACTATTTTCAATCAATCCATTTCTGCTGGGACTCTGGTTCCTTATGGCAGCAAGATAAATATCACTATCAGCAAAGGACCTATCAATCAAACACTAATACCATCTCTTATTGGCTTTAGTTTTGACGAAGTTAAATTAATTATCGAAGAAGCTGGGTTTGTGTTAGGCAATGTGCAGTACAAAATTAGCGAAACTTATTTACCGAATACTGTTATAGACCAATTCCCAAAGCCAAATGAATTAGCATCGCCAGGAACTGTAATTAATATTACTATTGCAAAATAACATATGAAACTTGATAAAAACATACTTTTAACTAATCGCAACAAAACACAGTTTGACTGGATGCTGTTTATAAACACTATTTCCATTCTTTTGATTGGTCTTTTATCTCTATATAGTGCTACTTATGATTCCAATATGAGCAGTTTTTTTTATAAACAAATTGTCTCAATTGGTATTGGTTTAATATTTATGTTTGTTATTGCATATTTGCCTGATAGTTGGATTAAATTTAATAGCTGGACTTTTTACATATTAAGTTTGTTGCTGCTTATAGTTGTTGCTTTTGCAGGTGTAGAAATTAATGGGACGAAAGGGTGGCTGCGTTTAGGTGGATTTTCGTTGCAACCAGCAGAATTTGCTAAAATTGGCGTTTTGCTTGCTGTTGCTTCAGTTGTTTCAAGTAAAGGTGTGAATATTCACACCTGGCGTGATTTTGGTCTTGTTTTGCTAATTGTTGCTGTTCCTACAGTGTTGATTATGAAACAACCTGACTTCGGTACTGCAACTGTTATTTTTGCTATGCTATACGGAATTTTGCTTTGGATTGGCTTTAATCCGTTCGTTCTATACACTTTGATTTGCATACCTTTCCTAATACTGTTTTCTTTCAAAGGTGACGTTTGGTTCTATTCATTAGCAGCAGTTTTGTCGCTATTTCTTATATCCTTTCGAAAAAATCTCATCCTTACTATTGGGATTATCCTTATTTTCTTTTCAGTGAATTTTATATCAGACAACGTATACGAAAATCTCTCACCGCATCAAAAGCTTCGTATACAAACTTTTGTCGAGCCCGAAGCCAATCCTCTGGGAGCTGGCTATAATGTAATTCAATCTGTAATGGCTGTTGGTAGCGGAGGGCTTGCAGGAAAAGGTTTTCTTCAAGGCACACAAACTCAGCTTCGCTATATTCCGATGCAATGGACGGATTTTATCTACTCTGTTCCAACCGAAGAGTTTGGTTTTATTGGAGGAGTATCTGTTATTCTGCTACTATTCTCGATGATTTGGAGAATGATTAATATTGCTTCAATAGTTCACGATAAATTTCACAGCGTTGTTTGTATTGGTGCTGTTTCAATATTATTTTACCACTCATTTATTAATATTGGAATGGCAATTGGTGTTATGCCAGTGATGGGGATTCCACTACCATTTATGAGTTACGGTGGCACTTTTGTAATTTCTAATTTAATTCTTGTTGGTTTGGTGATGAATGTTCATAGAACTCACTA